>Ga0308161_1002775_pt1 | contig 17986 bp, 15 predicted proteins | sample PhyFR2_FD_201034 | JGI IMG/M metagenome (GOLD analysis project Ga0308161, IMG submission 201034) | Phyllosphere microbial communities from UC Gill Tract Community Farm, Albany, California, United States - DLSLF.R2 | ecosystem: Host-associated > Plants > Phyllosphere > Unclassified | place: USA...
TGGCGACATTGCCGCGCTGATGCACGCGTTTAGTCTGCGTGGTTATACGCCCGGGATGTCACTGCTGTTCTCGACGTTCTCACATTTTGCCGTTATCTGTTCATTTGTGGGTGTCACGGCGGGCCTGGTGGACTACATCAGCGACCGCTTCGGTATTGCCACGACCCGAACAGGACGCCTCAAAGCCATAGCGATTACCTTCCTGCCGCCATTGAGTTTATCTTTGCTTTTTCCCGCTGGGTTTGTTGCGGCAATTGGGTATGCCGGGTTACTCGCAACAATATGGGCAGTCATTGTGCCGGGAATGCTACATCTGAAAATGAAATCCCACCCTTCTTCCGGCTATCAAAGCAGCCAATGGGATGGGCTACAGTTGGGCATGATAATGACATTCGCAGCCCTGAATACCCTGTCATGGACACTTAGTGAATTTGATTTACTGCCTGTGTTTTGACGTCATCAGAATGCATTACTGGCATCATCAATTCGCATAAAGAGCAGCCGGGGATGCTGTTTAATATGAACCATCTGAACAGCCGGTCAGGTAGCGTGTAGTCCTCACCTGCTGCTCCTGGTATAGTGATATTTTTGGCGAGGTTTACTGTATGTCTTTATCTGCCCTCATGGCTTTTGCCCTGATAATGTCTGCCGGTATCGTCACTCCCGGCCCAACCGTTCTGCTGGCTCTCAATAATGCAGCTCGTTTTGGCATCAGGCGGGCCTGCTGGGGCATTCCTGGCGCTGCAGCAGCGGATGTCCTTCTGGTTGCGCTGGTCGGGCTGGGGCTTGGTGTTGTTTTAGCGGCTTCGGAAACACTTTTTGTCACCCTGAAGTGGGTTGGTGCTGCATGGCTTGCTTATATCGGCCTGCGAATGTTGCTTTCTTCGGACGCTGCTTTGTCAGGCGGTACGGAAGCAACGGCTCCGACGCGAAGATTGCTTTTTTTTAAAAGCTTTTTTGTCGCTATGAGCAACCCTAAATATTACATCTTCATGACTGCATTGCTTCCTCAGTTCGTCAGTACGGCGCAGCCAGCGTTGCCGCAGTATGCAAGCCTGGCGGCAGTAATCGTTTCAATTGATGTGGCAGTAATGTTGGGTTATGCCATGCTGGGTAAAAAATCCCTTCATCTTCTGAAAGCCCGTGGCATCAGATGGATGAACCGCATCAGCGGGTCGTTTCTGTTAGTCCTCGCCGGGTCTGTTGCTTTGTATCGTAAAAGCGGCACCTAAGTTTCTGTCGAGATAAAAGCCGCCATCAGGCGGCTTTTACACTGCGTCTGCCTCACGTGCATAGCAGCCGCTAGCATGATGTCAGTCCGCTAATAGATCTGAGTTCAATGGGTCGATCCAATACTATTCATAAAGAAGGGAAGAGGTTGCCATGAAACGAAGAACACGCATTGATTACACTTCTGAACAGAAAAGGACTATCTCGGCTGTATAAGAGGTGTAATGACTGCAAAAAGTGGCGGTGAAAAGGCGCTGCTGGCAGGTTCATAATAGTAATTGGATTCAGGAAGTAATCTTTCAGAACGTTATTTATCGCCGCCCTGAAGTATTGATCAGACAGGCTACCCTTCCGCAACGCTGGACAACCGCCTGTATTTGCTAAATTCGGGCTTTACGATGGCTGGCATGTTGAGAAGGCCAGGCTCAGGGAGCAGGAAACACAGGTGTTTCAGGTCACCTATAGCCTTGAGAAAAGCATGGCAACCAGAATGCGTATGATCGCGCAGAATGAATTAATCTGCCTTTGATTTTCGGTGTTATTACCGCGAAATGATGATTAAATTCGTTCAGCAATATTATCCGCAGAGTCTGTCGCTCAACAGGGCGTCACGTGGATTAATCGCAGGGAAAAGCAGTGGTTAACGTCATCATCAAAATCACACCGCAAACAGAGGCAGGGAAAGTATGAGGGAGATTGCACCCGATGGCATAACCGGGATGCCGTCACGGACAGCAGCGTATCTGTGCCGTCAGATCACTGGTTTGATAAAAGACGGGAGCCTGACGCCGGAGACCTGCCTGCGTATCTATGCTTTTTGTGGTATCAGACCCTCAGATACTCAGTGGCGTCAGTTTCTTATCCCGGTTCTGTGCTGTCTGGGACTACTGTCACTGGTTGCCGGCGCGGTGTTCTTTGTTGCCTGGAACTGGGCCTGGCTGCCGAAGATGGCGAAATTTGCCCTGGCCGAACTGCTGATCGTCGCACTGGCGGTGATTACCTGGTGGCGCTGGTACAGCACGCTGGCTCGCAGCGCATTGCTGGCGGCAGGTTTAGGGTTCGGAGCCCTGTTTGCACTCTACGGGCAGATTTACCAGACCGGAGCAGACAGCTGGGAGCTATTCAGGGCCTGGTTATGCGTTCTTTTGCCGCTGGCGCTGATTGCCCGGCAAAACAGCCTGTGGTTTTGCAGCTGGCTGGTCGCTAACCTGGGGTTTCAGCTCTATTACACCACGTTACCCACGTCACTGCTGGAGCTCGCTGTCTCTGACAACTTTACCCGACTCCCGACGGCTGTTCTTCACAGCTATCTGGCGTTGCTGGCAACCTGCCTGATTATCAGGGAAGCGCTGGCCTGGCGAGCGATAACGCATCAGCCCGAGAGCTGGCTGGCAAGCCGCTGGTTCTCACGCGTCATGGCGGGATTTTTACTGTTGCTGCTGACCACCATCGTGGCCGGAAATCTCTCTGACTGGCAAGGCGCTAACCACTTTACGTCTGTCACGGTCGTCTGGGTGATCACCCTGCTGGCCGGCTATTACCTGTATCGTTATCGCTACCTGGATCTCTGCATGCTCACGCTGGGCATCGCCAGTCTGACCGTTGTGGGCTGCGCGCTGATCACGCGACTATTCCTTCTGGCTTATGATACGGGTGACCTGTTTTTGACGGGTGCTTTGATGATTTTATGGGTAGTGGCAAATGGTTCGATCCTGCTGAAGTGGCAACGCAAACTGGTTGAAAAGGGGCCAATCGATCTGGTTCCGGCCAGGCTGTCCTTACTGAAAGACACTTTGCGTCAGCAGGGCTTGCTGAGCGACTCACAGGTTCAGGAGATTCAGCAACGCGGTCACGCATCGGATCTGCCCTGGTATCTGAGGCTGGCGTTAAGCATAGGAGGCTGGGTCGCAGCGATGATCATTCTGTTACTGATGGCGCTGGTGCTCTATGCCGCTGGCTTACTCGACGACCCGAATTCTGCCACCTTTATTCTGCCTTCACTACTGCTCGCCGTCATTGCGCGCGGCCTGTTACGCAATGAGCGTGACGGTAAACATCACCTCGGGCTGGCCTGGGCCATTGCGGCAACGTGCGGGCTGATCTTCGGCGTTCTGCTACAAATGCAGAGCAATGACGTCAGCTTTATTATGCTGAGTTCACTGACTGCCTTGCCGATTCTTGCCGTGATGGCAGTGTCGATGCCTGACCGCACCTACCGTTTTATGGCCATCACGGCCATGACCTTTTTTCTGGTGCTGGCGGGCTATTCACTGACCCGGCTGACCCTGTCGCCGACGGCGGGTCACCTTGCTGTTTCCATACTGGTGGCGGCGGTCGTATTTTTGTGGATGTGGGCTGTCAATCATCAGTTGAGGTTACAGGCAGGAACGTATGCTGACGCGGTACATCCCCTGTTGTATGGCATTCCGGCTGGTCTGATGATGCTGAGTTTCCTCGGGATAAACGCGGCGTATCTTACGGATTTCTTCTGGTCAGCATCACAATTTTCCACGCTTCAGTCTGCGACAGGCACAGGGATCGCAGCAGGCTTAATGCTGAGTGCGCTCAGTCATAAAAGGTACAGCCAGCCGCTGTTTTCGATCATCACGCTGCCCGCCGCACTTATCTGCGGCGCTGCCGCCCTCTATACACCGGGTATTGGGCTGGGATTGTGGTTGATTCTGATGGCGCGTTATCAGGGAAGTATGGGGTTGCTGGTGGTCAGTGGCGGTTTCATGGTGTTGTATGTCATTGGCTGGTATTACTTCCTGGAGGTAATTCTGCTGCAGAAATCCTTGCTACTGCTGGTCAGCGGTCTGGTTTTATTGGGGCTGGCATGGGGAGTCAAAAAAGTGTTACCTGCACAGATTGGAGGTGCCCGTGAGAATGCGTAATCAGAGCCGATGGCTGGCAGGCGCGGTGATAGCGCTGGCGCTGGTGGCCGTCAATGTCGGCATCTGGCAAAAAGAGCAGTTGCTGAAACAGGGCGCGGTCATGATTCTACCCCTCGCGCCGGTTGACCCTCGATCCCTGATGCAGGGCGACTACATGGCACTGAATTATGCCCTTACCCGACCGCTGGAGGTGATGTTGTATCAACAGGCTGAGGCCTGCGAAGCGACACTGTCAGCGCCATGCCTGCCCACCAGCGGAACCCTGATTGTTGATCTCGATGCACAGCGTCGTGCGACTCAGGCCCGGTTTGATCAGGGTGAACCTCTGCAACCAAATCAGCTGCGGGTGAAATACCATCAACATGCCGGCTCGCTGACCGTCGGCACTAATGCATATTTCTTTCAGGAAGGTCATGGCGAGCGTTTTGCGCAGGCCCGTTTCGGGGCATTTCGGGTGGGGAGCGATGGAACGGCACTCCTGACGGATCTGCTTGATGAGCAGGGTAAGGTGATTCAGCCTTAACGAAGCGAGACGTTCACTGCCCTGACCCAAAAAAAACCTGACAGGCGGCCTTAATGTCCTTCTTGCCCGGATGCCCATCAACACTCGTCACGATGCCTTGCTGGTTTTCGTGCATTTTTCAAGTCTGCGGAACCGCTTAATTGGCCATCGTCTCAGCGCTTAACTTTCCTTAGGGGTGGAGCAGCGGTTGATGAGAGCTGTATTGCAGTTGCGCCAGGTAGTGATACTGAACTTCTGCTTTGCCACGGGACAACCTGTATTGCCTGATTATATGTGATCTGATGCTTCAACGAAGTAATTGGTTGATTTATTCTATAAAGTCCGTTGCATCATCATGAAGTAGTCATTCAGGCATAATTTTACCTTTAATTGATTTCGTTATAATCTCCATCGACTCGCGCGACTATACAGAAGATGCTGTGCCAGAAGCCTGTATTGATATCAAACCTCGCGCCTAAAATTTAAGCGGGTACGCTGCATTAAATATAGCTGGCAGACATAGGGAAAATCATGAAAAAAATTATTGACGACAACTGGATTAGGGTGTCTGTGATATCAGCAATATTTAGTAGTGTCGTGGGTTCATTCCTGGTTTTAACCTATCTTTCCTGGGGAAAAAGCAGTACACCTGTAATAGGTCTCATTGTTACTTATTTTTTCATCGTCATGACGAGTATTATTGGCTCTACGATTGGCTCAATAATAATCGGCATGCCTTTAGCGATGATTTCAAAGCGACTTTATCCTGATGCTACCCTGAAAGGGAGCTTTTTTATCGTGTGCTCTGCACTCTTTATGTGGCTGATTGTCCTGGCATGGCCTGTCATCTGGGTATTTGAAACGCATTATTCGGATATTTTACTTTTAAGTCCCTATGCTTTCTGTTCTGCTGCCGCACTGGCTTATCTGGTTTACTGGGATTAATACATAGAGTATCAATCAGGATCGAGGCAGAAGAACAGTTAAAGAAATGACCTAATGGTATCATTTTTCAGCCAGACATATGGAAAAAGGTGAGTCCAGGGTGTCGCAATTCCGATATTTTCCGACACCCCTGTGAGTAGTTTTAATTACAGACTCGTCTGAATGTTGAATACATAAGGTTCACGGGACAGCATGGACTCACACTTCACCTTTCAGATAGTCATGGATTCTGCTCGAAATATTGTTTATCCATATCGACAAGTTTCTTCTGTAAACCTGTCTGGCCATCAACCACTTCGTAAAATTTACTGTGAGTATAAAGATAAATACGCTCGGATGACGCAAACATAAACATTTCGGGTGAAGCCATATTTGAGAAACGACTTATCACTTCAGGCTGTAAAAAGATGACATCATTCCCGATCCGACCTGTCACTCCGCGGCCCCAGTTTCCCGCACGGAAAAAAACATCTTGATTGTTTAATCCCGTACATCTGGTGAGTCCATGCTCCGGGCAGGAAACAACAGAAAGAAGATGAAATTTACTCAGATCTAAATCACCAACATCATAGCCACCGACATATGTTGAGCCACTACTTTTGAAAACATTATAAATATGCCATTTAACATCCTCTCCAAATGGAAAAATCACCTGAAAATTTTTCGGGTTAACCCCTTTTATCTTCTCGCCTCGATAATACACTGACACGTCATCTTGAGCGTAGCTTTCTAATTGTTCCGATTGCCAGTAAGGCCGGTTAGTCTTAATGTAATCAACCGGTCGAAACGTAGAGGAGTATTTAGCCACTAAATAAAGATCGCGTTTTTCTATTTTATTAACCTGCATGGGCTTTGCCGTTAAGCAATCCCAGGAAGTGATGTTGTAAATTAAACCTGTAGTATCTCCTGTCCCAGTAATGCAGGGAGAGTGCTCATAATTAAGTTTACTCATCCAGTAAACATTGTTCTTTATTGAGACATAGTTATTGAAAAGAGGTTGCATATCATTTGAACATTGCTGATTTAACTGGAATAGATTATCTCTTTCACCATTCTGGTTAAATCTGCCATTAACATACTCACTACAAATATTCAGAACAGGCCTGCCACGCACATCGCTTTGCATTGGTCGACTTACATCGAAGATATATTTAAAAAAAATAAAAAGCAAAAAAACGCCTGCAATTAATCCTATTCTGACAAATGTGCTATGGTTTGACTTCATGTGTTATTCCTTTTACTTGCTATCCTGGCATCACATCAGAGTAGTGCAAACTGACCGAAGTTAAACGGCGTGCGCGACGGCTGGCATGACCGCTATTCGACATTATTAATACGTGCCCGCACTCATGCCTTCCAAAAAAACCGCACTTGTTTGTTTATTCCTGCCCACATAATACCGTTTATTCTCCTGAGGGAGAGAACCAGCCTGCAGTGGCTTACCACCCTATCGACTTGCATTGACTGAATTCAGTTTCTGGAACAATGAGCGCCATATGGTTTTCTGCCATGCACTGTTTAAAAACCTCCTTTTTGTAATCCCCTGCCTGTAAACCCAGCATGGTGCGGGATCGTTCCGCTGCTTTATTTTCAATGTAATAGTCACAATTTTCTTTGAAATCCTGAGGATTATCGCTATGAGACATCGACCATTTCAGCTGAGCTTCAACTGAATCATCTGACCGATGCCGGGGGACGGCTCCTGCTGGTTTCAAACCTGTATTGAGTGGATTGCCCAATAATTTCTGTGCAACGCGTTGGTTTTCCAGGGTTATATGGCCGGTTTTACACAGCTGCAGATAGGCCTGCGAAAGACGTTGCTCCTCAGCAGCGGCAGCATGGTTGCATTCCTGCAGGACTTGTTCATTGGTCTTAGCGGGTTTTTTATCAGTGGATCTCCAGTAACTATTTTTAAAGTCCTGAACCGTGCCTTCAGTGGTGCCGAAAGGGCACAGTGCACTGGCGCAACCCAGTAAAAACATTGGCACACACGCCAGCATCAGAACACGTAACAAGGGAAAGGCTTTAAAACTGTTTTTATTCATTTTAATTTCACTTCAGTCAGCTGCGGAGATGGGATCTGAGCAAGGTACATTATTTTTACTGGGCATCGTTCAGATGATACCCGGTCTGCTGCACAAGGTATTCATAATTCAGTAGTTTTTGTGCTGTAATCATCGGCTGGCCACCCGCCTCGAAATGATCCACTTTCATTGGAAGCACGCCCTTATTATATTTTCGACGCAAAGCTACCTGATGTACTCCTTTGCGTCCCGCTTTTCGCTCATAGCGGACAAAGATAACCCCCTGGATCACGCATTTCAGACGCTATCGCTGGCACTGTCGGAACCGGAGTTCAAAGCCTCACGAACCCTCTGTCCTGGTCAAAAAACAACCTTCATAAACTGTTCTTCGCTCAGCCGCCAAACATACCCATTAGCGTTTTTTTCATGCTCCGGACATCGAATGGCGTAAACTGCAACTTGACATGTGAAGCCAGTCCGTTGTCGTTCTGACAAGGACACATCTAATTCACATACTGAGATCCTGCTTTATAAAATGGTGGGTCAAAGCCGTTGCCAGCGTGTTCATCAGGGTCTGTTTAAAAATCATGTTCGCGCTGACGCGCCTGACGGCTCCAGCGAACGAGGTAAGTTCAGCGATTCAAACCAGGAAAATAAGATGTTTTTACGAGATGTACGATTCACAAAAATCTTTACTCACTCCTCATTTCTGGCATGAATCGCCAGCTATTTGTGACTCTGGATGGACCCAAGGGAACCGGTAAAACCACCCTGCTGGAGTTCATTACACAAGTGCTAAGAGCAGATAACAGGAAGGTGATACGACTCAGCGAGCAAAAAAGCGATCCTTTCAGGGCGGAATCCATGGCGCTGGTTAACCGGCTCGCCAGAGATCCCTCCCTCGATCTGGAACGGGAGATCTGTGACCGCTTTGCTTTAAGCCGTGGCTGGATTTCACAGAACGTACTCACTAAGCAGCCCGAGAACTGCATTATTCTGATGGATCGCTGGTATCCGTCTGATGCAGCGTTTCGCCGGATGGTGCCCTTTGCAGAGATTTTGCAGCGAAACATTGAGTACAACGTGCGTGTGCCAGATCTGCATGTCGGGGTGGTCACCGCACCAGAGGTATCATGGGAAAGAGCCGCAGCACGTTCGCGGGGTCTGGGAAGTACGGTGATTCACCGCCTGGAAGAACATATCGCCTGTACCCGTGCTTTTGAGCGGGAGGTTGACAGGCACGGCTGGTTTTTATGCCACAATGAAGAAAGCATTGAAGAGGCAACAATGCAGGTAGTCGCTGAAATTAACAAAGTGCTTTGACGCCCTATATGCCTCTTTGCGAGCTCCCCTCTTTACCTGTTGAGTAATAATCATCCACCAGGATTTTACTTGTCTGAAATCAACAATAGTCAGATTACCGCTGGCACAGATATCCCACTTTCCCTTATAAAAATTGCTTTATTTTTTAAATAAGGCACAAGGAATTGCGCTACGCATCAATACCGTTCAATCATAATCATTCAGGCTGGCCTGCGGGTGAGCCATATTTTCCCTCGCAGCCCATGCTGCGAGGGGATATCACTGCCGACTGGGTTATCATCGGCGCGGGGTTTGCAGGTGTTGCCTTTGCGCGCCGCCTGGCTGAAATTAATCCCGGCCTGAAAATCATCGTCGTCGATGCGCACACCACGCAGGAAAGCGCATCCGCACGCAACTCCGGGTTTATTATCGGCCTTCCTCATAATATTGGCAGCTCGACCGCCGAATTAAAAAAGGCCAACGCTTACCGTAACCTGCTTCAGGAAGGTATCCGTCAGCTGGAACAGGTTATTTCTCAGCATCATCTTCAGTGCTACTGGGAACAGGTCGGTAAATATCACTGCCAGGCTGAGCGTGGCAACGATCATATTTTAAAGGAGTACGCCAGCCACCTCGATATAATGGATGAGCCGTGGCAGATGTCAGACAGCGAGGAGCTTTACCTTAAACTTGGTACGCGCTTTTACAGCAAAGGGATTTTTACCCCTGGCTGTGTGCTGGTTAATCCGGCGCAGTTGATCGCCGGGCTAAACCACTATTTACCTGAAAATGTTCAACGCTACGATAATACGCCGGTGCTGGGGATTCGCTACGGCAGCCTGGCTGAAGTGCTGACACCTTTTGGAGTCATTAAAACGCCAAAGGTTATGCTGGCAACCAACGCACTGTCGCCAGAGTTGCGACCAGGGCTTTCGCGTCAGGCTGCCATGGCGACCTTCGCCAGCATTACCGATCCGCTGACCGATGAGCAACTGACTACTTTGCCCCACATGCAGAGCTGGGGGCTTACGCCGGTTAATGCGATTGCCGGTGCAACCTTCCGTTTTACCTCAGATCGCCGTTTCCTGATTCGCCAGCACGTCATCCCCGCACTCAGCGGTCAGGTGAATGCCGCGCAGACCTGGCAGGCGACCCAACTGCATCAGCGCATTTTTAATAAAGTCTATCCGACTCTGGGCAGCGTAAAGATAACCCACACCTGGTCCGGTACCATCAGCGTTACGCGAAACGGCGCGCCGGAATGGGGCATGCTGAACAAATTTATCTGTACAGCGGGCGGCTGTAACGGCGCAGGGGTTTCAAAACAGACGGTGGCGGGCAGTCTGCTGGCTGATTTTATGATGAAGCAGGATGACCCGCATATTGCAGATATGCTGTCGCTGGGCAAGGCCAGCTTTATGCCGCCCTCGCCAGCACTGGATATTGGCATGGCGTTTTCGCTGATGAAAGAGCGTTATCTGGGTCGCAAAGAGGTTTAGCTGTTCGCGATAAAGACGGACGGGAAAAAGCATTTGCGTTATATCCCGATGAAGCATTGTTGACAATATCAACCGGCACTGGCTCTGTTTCTTCTATGAGCGCCTGTTGCCATTCAGTAAGGCAACGGCGCTCTCATTTCTCGGTTACCCTTGGTCAAACTTATCAATTGCCGCATTTAAAATTTGCGGCAAATCATATAAAACCAATATTAACCGCACAAACTGTAGCTATAATTTAATTTTTATTTAACATTAACACCGGTGAACAGTTAGTTCCTCAGCCATTATTTATGCTCAAAAAATTATCAAGTAGTGATTTACAGTGGCTATTTAAGTAAATATTGCCATGGGCTTTTTCCATCTGTTTTTTACGTCTCATAATTTATTAACGATTACTAATAGATTGAAAAAATAATTGTATCGGCTCCATTTCTTCACGGTTATGGAATACCTTTATGCCACGTTCAAGAATCAGGGAGCTGAGACAATTCGCCAGGAATTGATTACTCGGCGCATTGGCTCGGAGGCGGCTTTGCTGGAGAGGCTCAAACGCACAAAACAGGAGGCCGAGCTTTCTTCATCCGCTGATTGTGAAATGGTAGCGAGATACCTAATGACTGTAGCGCAGGGCATGGCTGTTCAGGCGAAGGCTGGCGTAACGAGAGAGAAACGCCAGCCGATGGTGGATGATGTCATTTTTGGCTGGTCCCGATTATCCCGTAACAGCGCTGGCGGGTAACCCGGAACCGGCCAGCCCGGTTACATCGACATATGCTGGGCGGACTTCAGATGCTGTTCTACAACAGGGATGTGCGCGTCGGCCAGCGCCTTCACATCTGGATCCTTTATCGTCGTCGCGTCACTCTTCAACGTCGACAGCACACTCTTATGGTCCATTATTCCGGCGTTTTCCATATACATTTTGTCAAAAGCACCGCTGCTCTGTTTTTCCAGTTTGTCGGCCATGGCTTTATGCTTAGCATCTGGCGCAGTCGGTAATGTCACCTCTTTTTGTTTAGCAACCGCCTGAACTTTTGTCAGGGCACTGCCATGATCTTCAACCATCTTCTGGGCAAAGGTTTTAACTTCTGCGCTTTGTGTTTTGTTCAGCGCAATTTTGGCGGCGGCAATTTCATTGATATTGGCCTGCGCCATATCCTTCAGTGCTTTTTCGTCACCAGGGCTGAGCTTGTCATTCTTTACGGTTTGCGGTGTATTCCCACCCTGTGGGGCGCTTGTCTGTGTCTCAGCCTGTACGCTGGCAGTGCTGAACACAGCGACGACGGCTGATATGGCCAGCCATCCTTTATAGATTTTATTCTTTTTCATTTTTTACTCCTGAATATTAAGGGATGACCGATATCAGAAAAATTCTGCTCAGCCTTACAAAGAAATAAGTAACGTATCAGCCTGCCAGTGAATCCGCGTGTTGATACAGCCGTTCAGTTTTTAATGCCGGAAACAAGGGCTGGAAATCACGGAAGAAAAGAGATGTAAATTGCAGGCGCGAAGTGTCGGCCAGAGCAACCTTTACCCAATTCCATACCGTTCCTGTAGGGCTTATTCACACACTGGCTTCCTGCTTCTGCAGCCCGCTGCGGGTTTTCCACGAAATTACCTGATCCGACTCGATAAGTTGTCATGTTTACTACCTCGCTTAAGGTGTCTTATGTTGCAGAGTTATTAATCGTCGTAGTAATGTCAGGTAATCGCAAATATAAACAATGAATTGCAGCAGTATAAAAACGACGAAAATGCATTCCGCCTCGCTTAAAGCCGAATTTTTATCTATTACAAGCAAAGGTTTTAGCTTGAAATTTATACAAAACATCAAAATACCGTACAGCTTTTTTGTAATTACTTTGAGATAATTCTTAAGACCGCTATGTGGTTGTCGACCGTTTAATTCTGGGTAATATAACTAACAGGTGACATAATAATGTGATGAGGCTGAACGCATGTTACCTCCTTACATCGCTTTTAAATGACCTGGTTCAGCGTATTGATTAATATTAAGGAAAGATAACATGCTCAAATCCCGCGCTTTAAAAGCCGCATTTGCGGTAGTTATATCTTGTACCATGCTTGCTGCGCCGGTTTCTGCAAATCCGGGCAACGGGAGTGGTGGTCAGGGTAATGGTAATAGCGGAAACCAGGGTAATAACGGCAAAAGCGGAGAGCACGGAAAAAAGGGGCATGCTGATGCGGGTCCGAAAGAAAAACATGGAAATCGTAAGAATGCTGGACGACCCGATCACGTCGAGTCAGAGATCAACTACTCTCTTGCACGCAACCTTGCCGTCAATTATGGCCTTGTCGGCTATCCGTCGTTGCCGCCAGGAATCGCTAAAAAAGTTGCGCGTGGTAAACCTTTGCCTCCGGGTATCGCCAAAAAAAGTTTGCCAGTATCAATGCTAAATGAGCTGCCCTATTATCCTGGTTACGAATGGCGAGCTGTCGGAAATAATCTGGTGTTGATAGCCCTGAGCACCGCTGTCGTGACCGCCGTAATTAATGGGGTTTTCGATTAACCTTCAACACTTTTTTCGTACGGGTTAACTTTCCTGGTAATGCGGCACTAACACGCTTAAATGCTTTTCTGAAGGGGCTCTCCGGCTCATATCCCGGTGCGGCGGAACTTCCTGAAATCGTCTCGCCTGAATTTTGCAGATGCTCGCTGGCGAGCAGCATCCTCCATTTTGTCAGATATTCTATGGGGGTAATTCCAACCGTCTTCCCGAAGTGCTTTGCTAATGCAGCACGTGACATCCCTGCCTGTGTTACCAGCATATTTAACGTCCATTTCTGTTCGGGACTCTGATGCATACAGGTCAGCGCAGCGCCCAACTTTTTGTCTCTCAATAGCCAGCCAGCATTTCCCTTATGATTGTCACTGGCATGGAGCCGCAACGCCTGAATCAACAGCATAAATGCCAGCTGCTGGACGATGAGCCCGCTGCCCGGTTCTGGTTCTCGCACTTCCTGAGACAATCGTTCAGGTGTCCACCTTCGGGCGCCATGAATCTCTGTTGCCTGAACTGGATTCTGAACAAGCAGCGCTAAGCGCACGCCTGAAGCCGGCCAGAGACTTTTACGTCTTCATTCACCGCCACAGCGGAATCAGCCCGGTCTCCTGATAGGTCACAATCAGGTTATCAAAAATATTAATATCCTGGCGTGTGCGGGCAATTAACTGCGCGCCAGCAACTGCGGTGTAGATTGCCAGCGCGCGCTGCGCATTTTTCTCCGGGTTATCAGGCGACTTTTCGCTCAGGAGCTGAGTCAGCCACTTAACATTCGCATCGACGAAACACTGCACCTCCAGCTTCACTTCCTCGGGCAAATCTTCATATTCCGCCGCCATAAAACTGGAGAGACAGAGCCGGTTGGCATCTTCAAGCGACTTACGGAAAATCTGCGGATAGCGCTGCAACGCCTCATCTGGTGAAGCACTCTGCTCGCGGATAGTCTTTAAATCCTCAGCCGTATCCTGCCAGTATCGGTTGGCAACGGCGGCCCCCAGATTGGCCTTACTGGCGAAGTGATAATAGATACTGGCATTCTTGATACCTACCTCGTCAGCGATGCTTCGAAAATTAATCCCGTTATAGCCATGGTTCTGGGCAGCACTCTTTGCTGCGGCCAGAATGGCTTCACGCGCGTTCAGGCTCATAACTTTGTTTTCCTTCAGGAGGTGGAGACGCATTATAAAGTGTAAAACTTTACCTGCCAACTGGTAGACAGGGATTGACAGAATAAAAGTTCAGCACCACAATCAATCTACCAATTGACAGGTAGGTAACTTAATCATGACTGATATCAACAATGCATCAGCAGTTCCGTCACTCCCCACGATGAAGATTTATGACTGGTATGATGGTCCTTATCCTGCACGGGTCAGAATTGCCCTGGCGGAAAAGGGATTACTTTCCGAGGTCGAATTCATTCCGGTCAACCTGTGGAAAGGTGAGCATAAAAAACCTGAATTTTTAGCGATCAATTATTCAGGCACCCTGCCGGTTTTAGCGCTAAATGACGGAACGCTAATTGCTGAATGCACAGCCATTACACAATATCTCGATGTGCTGGATGATAATCCTGTTCTGACGGGCGTCACGCCGGTAGAAAAAGGCGTTATCCATATGATGACCAAACGGGCTGAAATTGAATTTCTTGATGCGGTCAGCGTCTATTTCCACCATGCCACAGCAGGACTGGGGCCAGAAGTTGAGCTTTATCAGAATGCGGAATGGGGTAAGAAATTGCGCGAAAAGGCCATTCGGGGCATGCACTATTTCGACGGCGTTTTACGCTCGCAGCCTTATATCGCAGGCAATACCTTTTCGATGGCCGACATCGCCGTAACAGGCGGCATGATCTTCTCGGCCTTGGTCAGTCTTTCTGTTCCTGACGAGTGTCGCGCCCTGAAAGCGTGGTATGCAAACATCCAGCGCCGTCCCAGCTATCAGCAGTGGCAGGCACTGGTTGAAGCGGGCCGCCCTGTTTTTAATCCTTAATTACAGATTATTGCGTTTACAGGCTTGTCTGAATCACGAAGCCTGGCTGATAAAAAACCCCGGAAATGCTTCCGGGGTTTTCTGATTTTAAGACGCGCAGTCTCAGGGCCGCAGTCAGACTACGTTGCCCTTGCCACTCTAGCCTGCATTGCGCTCAAAATGGCTGTTCACAAAGGCGCGGCAGCGCGGCGAGAGGGGGTCAAGGAAGACCTGCTCCGGCGAACCGGACTCCTCAATCATGCCCTGATGCAGAAACACCGCTTTGTTCGACACGTCACGCGCAAAACCCATTTCATGCGTCACGATAATCATCGTCCGCCCCTCTTCCGCCAGGCTGCGGATCACCCGCAATACTTCGCCCACCAGTTCCGGATCCAGCGCTGAAGTTGGCTCATCAAACAGTATCGCTTTCGGCTGCTGCGCCAGCGCCCGCGCAATCGCCACACGCTGCTGCTGTCCGCCGGAAAGCTGCGACGGCCAGGCGTCGCGTTTTGCATAGAGTCCCACTTTATGCAGCAGCGCTTCGGCTTCTTCAATCGCCTCTTTATGGCTGCGCTTCTGCACGTGAACCGGTGCTTCAATGATGTTCTGCATCACCGTTTTATGCGGCCACAGGTTGAAGCTCTGAAATACAAAGCCGAGCTGCATCCGCATCAGCTTGATGCGACGACGCTGCTCACGGCTCAGTTTTTCGTCGGCGTTATCCAGCGTAACGTTTACCTCACCCACCGCGATTTCGCCCGCCTGCGGTACCTCAAGAAACGGAATGCAGCGTAACAGCGTACTTTTGCCCGACCCACTGGCACCAATCAGCGATATCACATCGCCATCCTGTGCGGTCAGGCTGATGTCGTGCAGCACTTCGTGTCCCGCATAACTCTTTCTGAGATGACTCAGCATGATGGTAGGGGCGGTCATGAGCGTGCTCCAAAATAGTAAGGTGATAAGCGTCGTTCCAGCATCGATACTCCTTTGCTGACCAGCATGGTAAGTATCAGGTAGATCACCGCCGCGCTCAGGAACACCTCCAGCGCCCGGAAAGTGGAAGAGACTATCGAGTCGGCAATGCCGGTCATCTCCATCAGGCTGATGGTGCTGACCAGCGACGTCGCTTTGATCATTGAGATGATCTCATTGCTGTAGGCGGGTAGCGCCTGTCGAATCGCAATCGGTAAGGTGATGCGGGTAAAGATCTTATACGACGACATGCCAGAGACTTTAGCGGCCTCCAGTGACTGCTGACTCACCGCGCGCAGCCCGCCACGCAGGATCTCGGAAGTGTAGGCGGCATCGTTTAGGATCAACGCCAGCAAACCGCACCAGTAGGGATCGCGCAGCAGCGGCCAGAACAGGCTTTCGCGCACCGTCGGTAAACTGCCGAGGCCGTAATAGACCATAAAGATCTGGATCAGTAGCGGCGTACCGCGAAACAGCCAGACGTAGAAACGACAGAAAACGCTGCCCACGCGCGTCATGCGCAGCAGATTAAGCAGCAGCGCCAGCACGCCGCCACCCAGCAGCGAGAGCAGCGCCAGATTGATGGTCAGCGGCAAGCCTTTCAGCAGCGCCAGCAGCGTCTGCTGTAAAAACATGATATCCACGTGGACTCCTTACCCCTTCACGCGCTGTTGACCGCGCATCGCAAACTTTTCCACGTAGCGGAAAACCATATCGGAACAGGTGGTGATAATCAGGTAGATCACGGCACCCACGCTGTAGAAGAAAAAGGACATCTGGGTGGAGTTCGCTGCGGTGGAGACCTGGTTCATGGTTTCCACCAGCCCGGTGACCGAGACCAGCGCTGACTCTTTGATCACCGATTGCCACTGGTTGCCCATGCCCGGCAGCGCGGTGCGTAACGCCTGCGGCACGATAATGCGGCGAAACATCATCAGCCGTCCCATGCCGGTCACGGTCGCCGCTTCCAGCGTCCCGCCCGGAATGGCATAAAAGGCACCACGAAACACGCCGCTCTGATAGGCACCCGAGATCAGCCCGATAGCAATCGCGCCTGCCACAAAGCCGTTCACATCAAACGGTCCCTGCAAGCCCAGCGCGGTGCCAACGGTGGAGACGACCTGCCGTCCACCGAAGTAGAAGAGGTAGATCACCAGCAGTTCCGGCACGCCACGAAACAGGGTGATGTAGCCTGCGGCCAGTCGCTGCTGCCAGCGTGAACCGGCAATCTGCATCCAGCAAAGTACGCTGCCCAGCAACGCCCCCAACAGCCATGCGCAGAGCGATACGCTGACGGTGACGGCGGCAGCGTTAAGCAGCACGCCACCCCAGCCCTCATCCCCGAAGCCCAGTATCTGCCAGTCAATATTCATCAGCATCAGCAGTTACGCTTTCGGCGCGACATCTTCGCCAAACCATTTGATCGACAGTTTGCTCAGCGTCCCATCTTTGATCATGGAGTCCAGTGCCTGATTCAGCACCTGCTGCAGCTCACTGTTGCCTTTGCGCAGACCAATCGCCGAGCCTGCGCCCAGCACGCCACCGGAGAAACCGTAGCCGCTGCTACTGATCGCCTCAGCATGTTTTTTAACAAAGGCGTTGAGGTTGGTACGAGAAGCCATGACGGCATCGACGCGGCCATTCATCAGGTCGGCGAAGGTTTCAGGACCCGCCTGATAGGTGCGGATAGTGGCAACATCGCCCAGGTATTTCTGCAGAAAATCCGCCTGAATGGTGGCGACCTGAACCGCAATGGTTTTGCCTTTGAACGTGGTTTTCAGATCGTCGATCGCTTTTTTCATGCCGGCGTCATCATCCGCTGTCACAATCGTGCCGCTGCCTGGCAGCGTGGCGAGCGGGCTTTTTTTCGCGGTCACAAAACTGGAGACGCTGACGGTGTACTGATGGGTAAAATCGATCGCTTCAGCACGTTTTGGCGTTACGGTCACCGCATCAATCACCGCATCATATTTACCGTCGATCAGGCCTGGGATCATGCCCGACCATTTCTGGGCGATGATTTCATATTTAAAGCCAGCACGTTTAGCCAGCTCCGCCACCATATCCGGCTCATAGCCGACGATTTTGCCGCTCGGTGTGGTCTGGTTGAACGGAG
>Ga0308161_1002778_pt1 | contig 17970 bp, 17 predicted proteins | sample PhyFR2_FD_201034 | JGI IMG/M metagenome (GOLD analysis project Ga0308161, IMG submission 201034) | Phyllosphere microbial communities from UC Gill Tract Community Farm, Albany, California, United States - DLSLF.R2 | ecosystem: Host-associated > Plants > Phyllosphere > Unclassified | place: USA...
ACTGCAGCGGGAACGGCTCGTCTTCCGGGGTACCGGGGCCGCCGCCGTCGGACGCCTTGCCCTGCTGTTTCCTGCCCCGCTTGTCCTTGGACTGGTCCTTCCTGCCCTGCCGTTTCCTGTCCGTGGGCCCGCCATCTTCGGGAGCGGAGGCAGCAGCGGCGCACCCGTCGCAGTTTCCGCACGGCTCCGGCAGTTCCTCACCGAAGTAGCCCAGCAGGAACTGCCGCCGGCAGCCGTCCGTCTCCGCGTAGGCGCGCATCATGGTGAGGCGTGACTGGTCCACGCGCTGCCGGGCTTCGGCGAGTTCGACGGCGTCACTCACCAGGGTGGGCAGCTTCGCCTTGGACGTCAGCCGGACGCCGCGCTTGCCAACGGCCACCGCGCCGATCTCCTCCAACTGGTTCACGAGGCCCGTGACGCGGCGCGGCTTGAATCCTGTCAGCTCCGCGAGCGAGGACTTCGGAGTGGCCGCATGGGCAGCCTTTAGGGCCTTCAAGACGGCAAGAAGGGAATCGGGATCAGGGGAGTGGGTGCCGAAGAACTTGCGGAGGCCCAGATCCTCCGACCGGTAGTGCAGCACCGCGGACGCGGGTTCGCCGTCCCGGCCTGCCCGGCCAATCTCCTGGTAATAGGAGTCCAGGGATTCGGGAATGTCGGCATGCACCACAAACCGGACGTTCGGCTTGTCGATGCCCATGCCGAAGGCGGTGGTGGCCACCACCACGTCCAGCTGGTCGTCCAGGAACAACTCGTGGATGCGCTCGCGGTCTGCGGCGGACCGGCCCGCGTGGTAGGCCTCTGCCCGCAGCCCTTCCTTGGCCAGCTTGGCCGCGTATTTCTCCGTGTCTTTCCGGGTGGCAGCGTAAAGGAGCCCGTGCCCGTTCCCCGCCAGGGCCGCCACCTGTTCCAGCACGGCCTGGCGCTTGCCTTTGTCCTCATGGTGGCGGACCACGTCCAGGCTGATGTTGGGCCGGTCGAAGCCGTGGACCAGCACCAGTGGGTTCTTCATGCCCAGCCGCTCCACGATCTCGTCCCGCACTGGCGGGGAGGCGGTGGCGGTCAGGGCCGCCACGGGCGGATTTCCCAGCTGCTCCCGTACATTGCCCAGGCCCAGGTAGTCCGGACGGAAGTCGTGGCCCCAGGAGGAGACACAATGCGCCTCATCAACCACGAAGAGCGAGATGTCCAGTGCTTTGATCCGGTCTACGGTGGACTGCTTGGCCAGCTGTTCCGGGGCGAGGAACACGAACACGGCCCTGCCGTCCTCGGCGGCCTGCCACGCGGCCTCCACTTCGGCATCGCTGTGGGAGGAATTGATGGCCACCGCCGTGTCCGGCCCCAGGTCCTGGGACAGGCTGTCCAACTGGTCCTCCTGCAAAGCGATCAGGGGTGAAACCACGACGGCGGGACGTCCAGTTGCCTGGTGCAGGTGCAGGGCAGCGACTTGGTAAATGGCCGACTTGCCGTAACCGGTGGGCATCACGGCCAGGACGTCGCGGCCACCGGCAAGGGCGGCCATACCGGCGAGTTGGCCGTCCCGAAGATGGGGCAGGGAGAAGGACGAGGCAGCAAGGGCCCGGAGGACAGGTTCGTCGGACATGAAACGGGACTCCGCACAGAAGAAAACCGCGGCCGCTTGCTTCAGCCGTAGGAACCACCCTACGCCAGCCCCGCCCCGCCGTCGTGCACCCCGGGCCCTATGTGGAAAGCCCCTGGCTACGTGTCGATGGTGGACATGTTGGGGTAGCGGTCGCCGGCGGTGGCGCCGGCCGGCGCCAGCTGGTCCAGCAACTGCAGCTCGTCCTGGCTGAGCTCGACGTCTACGGCGCCCAGGTTCTCGCGCAGCCGTTCGCGCTTCTTGGTGCCGGGAATCGGGACGATGTGCTCACCCTGCGCCAGCAGCCAGGCGAGGGCCAACTGGCCGGGGGTGCACTGTTTCCGGTCGGCCAGTTCCTTTACACGGTCCACAAGTTCGAGGTTCCTGGTGAAGTTTTCTCCCTGGAAGCGGGGGGAGTGCTTGCGGAAGTCGTCATCGGCGAAGTCATCCACGCTGCGGATCTGGCCCGTGAGGAAGCCACGGCCCAGCGGGCTGTAAGGCACAAAGCCGATGCCCAGTTCCGCCAGCACGGGAAACACCTTTGTCTCGGGCTCCCGCTCCCACAGCGAATACTCCGTCTGCAGGGCCGTGATGGGGTGCACGGCGTGGGCCCGCCGGATGGTGTCGGCGGAAGCTTCGGACAAGCCCAGGTGCCGGACCTTCCCGGCCTGGACCAGTTCCGCCATGGCGCCCACCGTGTCCTCGATGGGGACGGTCTTGTCCACCCGGTGCTGGTAGTACAGGTCGATGTGGTCCACGCCCAGGCGCTGCAGGCTGGCGTCACAGGCGGAGCGTACGTACTCCGGACGGCCATTGATGCCCACCCAGGAACCGTCCGCGCGGCGTTCATTGCCGAACTTGGTGGCCAGGACCACGTCTTCGCGGCGCCCGGCGATGGCGTGGCCCACCAGTTTTTCGTTGGTGAAGGGGCCGTACATGTCCGCCGTGTCCAGCAGGGAGCCGCCGGCGTCCAGGAAGTCGTGGATGGTGGCGATGGATTCCTGCTCGTTGCCCTCGCCATAGAACTCGCTCATGCCCATGCAGCCAAGGCCCAGGGCGGAAACCGTCAATTGTCCAATAGTGCGCGTCTTCATGCCGTTCTCCTCAAAGGTGGAACTTGCCTGGGGACCGGTCCGCCGGTGTTCGTTCGTCACAGCGGAAACCGGGTGGTGCAGCGTAGGCCACTATAGGCGCCTACCCAGTGGGAAGCCTTGGTAAACAGGGGCTTCCTACCCCTGGACCGCTATGGGGGCCATGCCTAGACTGGGCGGATCCCCACCCGGGAACCGGTACCTGACCATGCCCAACATCAGGAAAGCACCATAGGGCCAGGCAAGGGAGCGCACGAAGCACCGGCAACCGTGCTGAACAGCCTGATGGACATTACCGCTGCCGGCCGTGCCCTGGGCATCCCCGGCCTGTACGTCACCGGCGATCCGGGCGGCATCGACGAAGCAGCCAAGAAGGGTTCCCTCAGCCTGAGCCTGGGCACCGGATGGGCGAAGTCGCTGAGTTTCACCACCAGCCAGTGCCCCGTCATGAAGTACAACCGGCAGTTGATGATGGCCATCCTCCATGACAAGGTCAGCATCGCCAAGAACGTCAATGCCAAGGCGATACCGCTCGAGGATGCAGCCAAGGGCTACGCGGAGTTCGACGCCGGCGCAGCCACCAAGTACGTCCTCAACCCGAACGGCTACTGGAGCTGACACGACGGCGGACGGGGATGGCCGCCGGGGACCACCGCTTGCGGAAATACGTGCCCGCCGGGCCGGGTTAGGCTGTGCACGGGCAGCACACACCGCAAACGAAGGAGTACCCCTTGAGCGACATCACCGTCCGCCACAACCCGGAGCGCGAACGCTTCGAGATCCTCGACGCCGGCAACGTGATTGGCAAGGCGGCATACAAGGAGTACGACGGCGGGGAGTCGCCGCAGCGGATTTTCTACCACACCGTCATCAATGAGGAATACGGCGGGCAGGGGTTAGCGGGACGCCTGGCCACTGCCGCACTGGACAGCACGGTGGAGGCGGGCATACGCATAGTTCCGGTCTGCCCGTTCATCAAAAAGTTCCTGGGCAAGCATCCCGACTACCTGCCCAACGTGGTGGCCGTTACCGCGCCGCACCTGGAGTTCCTGGATACGGCACTCGCCGCGCGTACCCGGGGCTAGAGCCCAACCCGGGGTCGCCTCAGTTTGTGCCCGAACCGCTCGCGGGCAGTTCGAGCGGATGTTCCGAGGGCGGCACCGATAACCTCCCAGGAGTCTCCGTTGGCGCGCGCCGCCCTGACGGCCGCTTCCAAGTCGGCTTCGGCCCTCGCCGCGGCTGTCCGGGCAGCGGTGATCCGGCGAAAGTCCACGCTGTCTCTATCAACCTGAGGCGCCGGGCTCAGGCGAAGGAGCGTCCCATCCACCCGCAGCGGCGCGGCCAAGTGCTCCACGTGCAGGACAAAACCGTCTTCGGGCCCGCGCTGAATGTAGAGGGTGAGGACGGCTTTCCCACTGTCATCATCAAAGTCCACCTTCCCGTAGCTCTCACGCGGGCCAACGGGCCACGGGCGCGGCCTTAGCCGCCCTCCAGCTTCGTACTGAGTAGGCTCGTGGACGTCCTCTCCGACCCGAAGTGCGGGGGCTTGCGCTTCATGAGGGGTCATACCGGCGTTCTCCTTCAAGTTGTCCTGCCACTGCACCAAGACGCGTAGGGGCAGCGCTCTGGTACAGATTCCAGTACAAGTCACGGCGGGTTGGAGCGCATGAGTACCGGGTACTCGAACCTCCCGCAAAGAGGTACACGACCCTGCAGGTGTACTGGACCAACAAGGAGCCGTCTCAAGCCCAAGGCGGGGTCCGGTCTGGATTTTCGACGCGCAAAATTGTTCCCGGGGCGCAGGTGACGCGGCGCGGCTGAAATTTGGGTCGCGGAATGTGCTTTGCGGGTCGGGGACGGATTTGCCTGTCGTCAAGGCCACTGCGGGACACTCCGCAAGCCTTCAGGAACCTCCCAATGTCCGGTGATTTAATCGGCATTTGTCAGCGCGGCTCATTGCCGCGCTGATTGTTTGTTGACAAGCCGAGGCTGGACAGGAGCCCTTGTATGTCCGTGCACCCCGTGGTGCCCAAGCCAGGCCGGAGCGCCCCGCCGCCGGCGCCCCGCAAGCCTGTTTCCGCGGAGGCCCGGGGCAACAGAAGGCTGCTGATCCTGGCCCTTGCCGTGTTACTCGTCATCGCCGGCACCATCACCCTGGCCGTGGTCCGGTCCGAACCGCGGTCCGGGGCAGTCGTGCCCACGCAGCCGGCCGTGCCCGCGGCCCCCGTGGCGGCAGCTCCAGCGTCCCTGAAGGACAGTGTGGACCACATCCTCAATGAAGCGGACCAGTACCGGATCGGGCTGGCGCTCGCGGACGTGTCCGGCGGCGCCGAGCGAACATTCGGTGACGGGAACACCTTTACTGCAGCCAGCACCGCGAAAATCCTGACTGCTGCCGCCTACTACCACTTGGTGGAAAAGGGGCAGGCCAGCCTGGACGCACCCATGGGAGACTATGATGCCGCCTTCCAGCTCAAGGCCATGGTCAACGACAGCAACAACGATTCGTGGCTGCTCCTGATGGATGCCGTGGGCCACCCACAGCTGACCGCCTATGCAGCGTCCATCGGAGTCACGTACGACCCCGAACAGAATCTCCTGACTGCGGCGGACATGGCCCTGATCCTGAAAAAGCTTTACGCCGGGGAACTCCTGAACAAGGACAACACGGCGCAACTGCTCAGCTACATGCAGGACACCAACAACGAGGACCTCATTCCCGCAGGTTCCAGGTCCGGAGTGGACGTGCACCACAAGTACGGGGAAGTCTCCGGGGAACTGCATGACGCTGCGCTCCTGAGCTACCAGGGTTCGACGTTCGCGCTGGTGATCTACACGGAGAACCGTGACGGCGTGACAGATGATGGCCAGGCGGAAGTCATCCGGGACCTCACCCGCGCGGTGGAGGACGCATTGTTCCCGGTGGGCCTGTCCAGCAGCAGCAAGTAGCAAACGCCACACCCGCCAGCAGGCCGCCAAGTCGTCTTCACCGGCGGCTTTAGGACAGACTGTTACCGTGAGCAACAAACCCCGGACTGCCCTGGCCGTCGCCGGCCTCAGCCTGGGCACGGCACTGAATCCGCTTAACTCCTCCATGATCGCAGTGGCCCTGGTGGTGCTGCGCGCGGACTTCGGTCTCGACGTCGCCGCCGTCACCTGGGTGGTCACGTCCTTTTACCTGGCCTCCGCCGCCGGCCAGCCGGTCATGGGAAGGCTTGCTGACCGGTTCGGGCCGCGGCGGATGTTCATGCTCGGCATGGGCCTGGTTGCCGTTACGTGCGCCCTGGCTCCGCTGGCCCCGAACTTTGCGCTGCTCTGCGTGGCCAGAGCGGTCATGGCGCTGGGCACCGCAACGGCATATCCCAGCGCAGTGGTGATGGTGGGCGCGCTGGCACACCAGGCCAAGGTGGACACTTCGCGTCCACTGGGGCGGCTGCAGATGGCCAATACATCCGCAGCGGCGGTGGGGCCCGTCGTCGGCGGCCTCCTGGTGGGCTTTGTGGGCTGGCAGTCGCTGTTCCTGATCAACGTCCCGCTGGCAGTGGCGGCGCTGCTGATTGTCCGCAGTGCGGCGCCGCCGGACAAGGTCCGGGAGCGCGGCAGCGTTGCTGCGCTGGTGCGCGATTCCGACGTCCCGGGCATTGCCGCGTTCATCGGCGCCCTGCTGCTGGTCATGATGGCCGCACTGAACGTGGCGCCGGATTACCGCTGGGTGATGCTGGCCGCAGGTACCGTCCTTGCCGCGCTGTTCGCTTGGCGGGAACTGCGGTTCGCCAAGCCTTTCCTGGACCTGCGGCTGCTGGGCCGGAACCGGCCGCTGATGCTCGTGTACCTGGCCTTTGCCGTCTTCAGCAGTGTCTACTACTTCGTTTTCTTCGGCCTGCCGCAGCTGCTGCAGGAAGCCGGCGGCTACGATCCCGGCATCGTGGGGCTGCTGATGCTGCCCCTGGCCGGCATGTCCGTGATCGCCACGCCGTGGGCAGTCTCAGCGATGGGAAGGTTTGGTGTACGGCGTGTGCTGCTTGCCGGCGTCGTCCTCCTGACCCTGGTGGCGGCACTCATGTGGCTTCTGACAGGAACGCTGGCCATTCCCTTCGTCGTGGTCCTGACCGCCCTGATGGGTATCCCGTATGGAACCGTGAGCATTGCGTCCAACCAGGGCATGTTCGTCTCCACCCGGCCGCAGGACCGCGGTGTGGCCGCCGGCATTTACCAAACCTGCCGCTACGTGGGGGCGATTACGGCAACGGTGATGATCGGGGTGTTCGCCTCGGGAGGGGTGCACCAGGACAGCTGGATGCGGATGGTGCTGGCCATGCTGGTGCTCTGCGCGGTGACCTTCGGGATTTCGGTTTTCTGGCGGCAGCACAAGGCGTAGCCAAACCCCTTCAGTGAGGGGGCCGGGGCCCCTAGGAAGGCCCGGGGGAGCGTGCCATGCTGGCCAAATGGGAAACATGATGACTCTCGGCAACGCCAAAACCTCCGTCCAGGCGTACGTCAGCGAACCGGCCGGAACCCCCAAAGGCGGCCTGGTGGTGGTCCATGAAGTGTGGGGCCTGGTGGGCCACACCAGGGATGTGGCGGACCGCTTCGCTGCGGAAGGCTACCTGGCGGTGGCTCCGGACCTGCTGTCCGGAGCCGGTGGCACCGCCGACCTGACAGGGGAGTTGCAGGAGGCGGCGTTCGATCCCGAACAGCGCAGCAACGCCCAGCCACGCCTGCGTAAGCACATGGCGCCCATCCGTTCCCCTGAGTACGGCAAGCACGCGGTGGCCGCCCTCCACGTTTGCTTCGACCACCTGGAAGGCGTGCCCGGGCTGGCGGGCCGGGTGGCCGCCACGGGTTTCTGCCTGGGCGGCACCTACACGTTTTCCCTCGCCGTTGCCGAACCCCGTCTGCGCGCCGCTGTTCCCTTCTACGGGCACGCAGAGTTCAAGGACGCCGAACTGCGCGCCATCAACTGCCCTGTGCTGGCCTTCTACGGTGAGCAGGACACGGCACTTATGGAGGAACTGCCCGGGCTGAAGACGCAGATGCGGAAAGCCGGGGTGGACTTTGAAGCGGTGGTGTATCCGGGCGCCGGCCATGCCTTCTTCAACAACACCAACAAATACACCTACAACGCGGACGCTGCCGCCGACTCCTGGACACGGACGCTCGCTTTCCTGGAACGGAGCCTTGAGGCCTAGGAGCGGCGGCACCGGTTATGGGCAGTAGTGCGCCTCACGGTCGTACTGGACTTTGGTCGCGGTCCGGTGGGAGTCCTCCCTTTCCCAGCACTGCCGGGTGCCGTCCGTGGTCTGCTCCCGGTAGTGCTGGCCCGACTCCACAACCTGCCCGTCGCGGACCAGGAATTGGGAGTGCGTTTGGGTGTGAATGGTGGTCTGGGAACCTTCGCCGTAGGTGACGGTCAGCGTATCGACATAGTTGCTCGAGCTCGAGTTGGACTGGATACCGCTGGGCGTTGACACATAGTTGCTGACTGCCGTGCCGGTACGGCAGTCGGAGTAATAGTGGCCAGTCTGGCAGTCGTTGAACTTGGTGACGTCTGCGCCGTTGCTGCTGGCGGCCTGGGCGGGGGCTGCGAAGGCTGCAGCGCCAAGGGCCAAGGCTGCGCCGATGAGGGCCGTGCGTTTGATGAACATAGCGATGTGTCCTGCCGGGGTAAGGGAGCACGTGCCCTGTGCCCCGATTCGTGCAGCGGAAACAGCCCCCAGCCCCTCCTGGCCCCTTCGGCCAGCCGCCCCTTAAGTGTGGCCGCTCGGGGGTGCTGCCTCTAGGGCTATAGGTCCCTGACGGGAGGACGGAGGAGGAATCAAAACGGCGACGCGTTTCGTAAACGGAGCCTTCCGGCGGAAGGCGCGTCCCGCCGTCGTACTTGCCAGCCCTCAGCCGGGCTGGCCGCCAACAGGAGTGACCCGGATGCGGGCGATCCGCAGCCTGTCCATGCTGAGGACCGTCAGGAGATAGCCGGGAACCTGGACCTTGTCTCCGGCAGAAGGGAGCCGCCCCAGCCGGTCCATCATGAAGCCCGCCACCGTTTCGTAATGGCCCTCCGGCAGGGCGATTCCGGAGGCTGCCCTGAACTCCTGCAGGATCAGGCCGCCGTCCACGACGATGGTTCCGTCGGCCGTGGTGACGCGGTCCTCGTGCTCGGCCCCGGTGTCGTACTCGTCATAGATCTCGCCCACCAGTTCCTCCACCAGGTCCTCGAGAGTGACCACTCCGTCCGTGCCCCCGTACTCGTCCACCACCAGCGCGATGTGCTGGTTCGCCTTGCGCATCCGGGACAGCGACGGCAACACCCGGTTGGTTCCCGGCAGCGGCATGATGTCCCGGGCGATGCTCCCCACCGGCTGCTGGTCCTGCAGCTCGCCGCGGGGCATCAGGTCACGGATATGCACGAAGCCCAGGACATCGTCCGGGCTCACCCCCATCACGGGGAACCGCGAGTACGGGCCGTCCCTGACCATCCTGCGGGCGTCCGCGATGGTCATTGCACCGTCGATGAACGTCACCTCCGTGCGGGGGCGCATCACCTCCTGCAGGGTCCGGTCCCCGGCGCCGAACACATCTGCCAGGATGTGCCGGCTGTTCTCTTCGAGCAACTCGTTCTCTGCCACCATGTCCCACAGCTCCTCCGAGCTGATCCCCTCCCGCTTGGCATGCGGATCACCGCCGAGGAGCCTTACTACGGCGTCCGTTGACAATGACAGCAGCCAGATGACCGGCCGCATGGCCCTTGAGAGGGCGATCAGCGGCGGAGCCAGGAGCCGGGTGAAGGCGACCGGCCGCTGCAGCGCCAGCCTCTTGGGCGCCAGTTCCCCCAGGACCAGGGACAGGTACGCCACCAGCAGGGTCATCCCAATGAAGGCCATGGGCGCGGCGGCAGCACCCAGCCCGACGCTTTCCAGGAAGGGCACGACGTCGGGCGCGATCGCCGAGGCGCCATAGGCCGCCGAGAAGAACCCGGACAGGGTCACTCCGATCTGGACCGTGGAGAGAAACCGGTTGGGGTTCCGCGCCAGTGCGGCAGTGCGGGCGCCGGTCTCGCCCGACCTCTCGATGCGGCGGACCTGGCTTTCCCGCAGGGAGACCAGGGCCATCTCCGCTGCGGCGAACACCCCGCCCAGCAGCACGAAACCGAGAACCAACGCAATATTGAGCAAGGCGCCGCTGTCCATGACAAAACACTACCGACCTGCGGATCGGTTGGCGCCTTCCGGCCGCCGTCGTCGTGCCTCAGCTCAAGATCGGCCGCTTACGTGTACATCAGCGAGCCGGGTGTAGTGAGCTTTTCGCCGGTTTCCAGCCAGGTCTTCAGGCCGGAGAGGATCATCGGCCAGCCGCCGTAGAGCTGCTCATTGGCGCCTTCACGCAGGTCGCTGTGGGTGACCGTGAGGTGGCAGGAGTCGCCTACCGGTTCGATTTCCCAGGTGATTTTGGACGTGCCCTCGGCCTTGACGTCCTCGCCCCACAGGGCCCGCATGGTCTGGACCAGCCTGCGCGGCGGGTCCACCTCCAGGTTCTCGCCCTCGCCAAGGATCTGGCCTGCCTTGGGGTTGCCCATTTCGAAGCGGCCGCCGGGGGACCAGTCGGCCTCGAGGGTGTTGCCGAACTGGTACTTGCTGCGGATGTCGCTGTCCGTGATGGCTTCCCAGAGCCGTTCGGGCGTGGTCTTGATGTAAATCTCGAAGATCTTTTCCATGGGACTTTCCAATCTGGATTTGAGGTCGCTGAGGGCAGCGGCCCATGGTTCTGCGTATTTGCTGACCCAGCGGTCATGGACCAGCCGGATGGGGACAGGGTTCAGGAAGTGCAGCTTTTCCCGGCCCCGCCGGCGGGTGACCACCAGGCCCGCGTCCTCCAGGATGCGGAGGTGCTTGGCGATCCCGAACCGGGACATGGTGAACCGTGCTTCAAGCGCGCCCAGGGTCTGGCCGTCCTCGCGGAAGAGCTCGTCGAGCAGGTCCCTGCGGGTGGGGTCGGAGAGTGCCTTGAACACGTCGTCCATGCACCCATAATAGGTGACTAAATGGTCACATATCAAGGGTTCAGTTCCGGGATGCCAGGTTCCTGTCGCGCTCCTCGAATACCTCTTCGCCGGGGCCAGTGAAGGCACGGGAGCGCTCCACAGCCTCGATGGAGCCGGTGAACAGCTGCGATTCGTGCGGGTCCGCCGGAGCCGGCGACGCAACCGCCCCGGACGTCCCCAGCCCGCGCAGCGGTGCCTTGCGCTGGCTGGCCGTGCCGGCGTCCTGCGTGTGTTCCCAGCGCTGGTGCGGCAGCGCTTCGGGATGGTTCTGCTGGAGGAACGTGACCATGGTTTCGCGGACCAGGCAGCGCAGGTCGAAGAGGGCTGCGCTGTCAGCGGCGCTGACCAGGATCCGGACCCGGACGAAGCCGCCGGTGGCATCGGTGATCTGCAGGACGCCCACGCGCTCATCCCACAGTTCGGTCCCGGCCAGGGCCCGGCGCAGCTCGGTGCGCATGTCCTCCACGGGGGCGCGCCAGTCGAGGTCGAACTCCACGGTGCCCATCACCTCGGACTGGCGCCTGGTCCAGTTTTCGAAGGGTGTGGTGGTGAAGTGCGTGGACGGCAGGATCAGCCGGCGGTCGTCCCAGAGATGTACCACCACGTAGGTAAGCGTGATTTCCTCGATCCGGCCCCACTCCTTCTGGACCACCACCACATCATCCACGCGGATGGCATCGGTGAAAGCGAGCTGCATGCCGGCGAAGACATTGACCAGGGATGTCTGGGCGGCGAGCCCGGCCACGATGGAAATCACGCCCGCGGACGCCAGGAGTCCGGCGCCGAGCGCCTGGATGGCGGGGAATGTCAGCATCGCCGTGCCGGCCGCGAGCACCACCACCAGTGCCACGGCGATCCGGCGTGCCAGGATCATCTGCGTGCGCAGCCGCCGCGCCCGGCGGTTATCGGCAACGTCAACGCTGTGCCGGTTCAGCACCACCGCCTCCACGATGAGCAGCACCGCGATGGCGAGCCAGGCCACCGCGCCGATGAGGGCTATCAGCAGGAGATGGTCGACGCCGGCATGCCAGCTTTCACTTCCCGCCGTCAGTCCCAGCGCAATGCGGACGCCTACCAGGCACAGTGCCAGCCGCAGCGGCTGGCGGGCCACCCGGGACGTGGCCTGCAGTTCCGGGCGCTTCCGGTTCAGCTTCAGCACGATCTTGCGCAGCAGCCAGGACAGTGCCAATCCGGCCACCACCGCCAGGGCCATGGCGATGAAAGGCAGGGCAGGGTTCAGGAGCTTGAGCATTCCTTAAGCTGTATCAAGCCCGGGCGTCCGTTCGAAATCGGGGCAGGAAACTGGACCCAAGCGGAAGGAGCGCGGGTAGCCTTGGGCGCATGCAAAAGATATCGATCGACGCGCTGGCCCGTCAGCAGCTCGAGGCGGCCGTCACCTCCACCAACGGCCGCGCTGCAGACACTGTGTACGGCGGCCACGAAAAGATCCTCCGGCAGACTGTCATGGCCATGAAGGCCGGAACCCAGCTGAGCGAGCACCAGAACCCCGGCGACGCCACAGTGTTCGTGATCCAGGGCTGCGTCAGCCTCAAGGCCGGCGGTGACTCATGGCAGGGCAAATCCGGGGACCTGCTGATTGTCCCGCCCGGACTGCACAGCCTTCACGCCGAAGAAGACTCCACCTTCCTGTTTACGGTGGCCAAGTACCGCGACTGACGCCATCAGGGCGCGGCTGCCGGGCTTCCCCCAGCGGAAGCCCGGCAGCCGCCGTCGGTCCCGCAGGGGCGCCCATCGCGGCGGGCTTGCCACTGCGGCCCGTCAGTGCGGGTCCCTCAGCGCTGCGGGTCCTGCTTGGTCGCTGTGGGACGCGGGGCATCGGTGGTTTGGGTGTCCGGGCGCCTGGTGGGCGTGGCCTCGCCCGGCTGTTCCTGCCTGATGGCGCCGGGTCCATCAACTTCTGCTGCGACACCCCCGGGTTGCCCTGTGGCATCCTTTCCTCCCTGCTCCGCCGGCCCGCGCGCAGCATCGGTTCCTCCGCCCGGACTCTCCGGAAAGGCCGCCGGTGCTTCCGGCCCGTCCGCTGCGCCGGGGTCCCCGCCCGCCGGTGCCGGTCCCAGCTCGGGGTGTGGCAGGGCTGGTGGCGAAGGCTCCGAATGCGGTCCACCGGCCGGGGAAGGCACGACGACGGCACCAGGGCCTGGTGCATCGGCACCGGTCTGGGGAGGCGTCGCCGGGGCCCGGGTCGCCGGGTCAGGGATGGGCGGTGCCGGGGGACCTTGTGGGGTCAATGACCGGACGATAGTGCTGATGGTTCCCTCCGCACCTCGGCGGATGGTCTCGTTCCCAGCCGCAGCAGTGCCTGCCACGCCGAGCGACGCGGCCACGGCGAGGGCCGTGAGGACCGCGCGCCGCTTACTGCGCTCCGTTCCGGGTCTGTGCGGTGTCCTTGCCTGGTCGAGGGGAATGACGTCTGCTGTTGCAGGTTTCCCCATGAGGGCCAGGACCTCGGCGGAGGGCGGCGGGACGTCGGCATCCCGAAGGGTCCTTAGCTGCAGCAGCACCTGCCGCAGCCCGGCATCGTCAGGGAAGCCGGCATCGGCCAGGAGTTCGTCCACGGCATGTTCGTCGTCGGGCCGGATCCCGGTGGTGCCTCTGTTCATGCTCGTCATGACCGGTCTTCTTTCAAATACGGGCGCAGCTTCCGGAGCCGGCAGAGGGCCCGGTGCTGCAGCTGCTTGATTGCGCCGGGAGTCTTGCCCATGATTTCGGCTGTCGTTTCCACGGAGAGGTCGGCCACAACCCTTAAGGCGATGACTTCCTGCTGGTCGGGTTGGAGTGTTTCAAGCAGTTGCCTGACGTTGGATGCCCCTTCAACTGCCAGGAGTTGGTCCTCCGCGGAGTCGCTGCAGCGGGGGTCGGCATCCGGGTTGTAGTCCGTGGTGGCTGGTGCCTTGAGGCGGCGGCGATGTTCATCCACGTACCGGGCGTGCGCAATCGAAAAGAGGAGGGACCTGGCCCCCTTCATCCCGCCGCACAGCCTCCCCAGTTGAGGGTAAAGCGCCAGGAAAACCTCCTGGGTGAGCCCCTCAGGATCCTCCACGTTCCGGGAACGCAGGTAGCTCAGCACCGAAGGGGAGAATTCCCGGTAGATGGCACAAAACAGGGCCTCGTCCGGCTGTTCAGGCGCCGGGGCTTCTTCCTTGACCGTTGGCATTTGCCCCCCTGCGGCAGGTTCCCCTTGCGGGATCTCCTTGGAACAGGCGGCCGCTCCGTCGTAGTTTATTGATCCCGGAGCGGCCGCTGAACTTCGCGGCAGGTTACCGCTGTCCGCTGGAGTGCCTGGTTCCGGTGCTGGACTGGTGCTCCGCGCCACCGTTGAGGGCGCCTGTTTCCTGGCCCTGCTCCTTTACCTGCTGCTGTTGCGCCTGGTGTTGCTCCGGCGCTGCGGGGGCCGCACTGCCGTTGTCGGCCTTGCCCGTGGGACCGGTGACCGTTGCGCAGTAGGAGCCGACGCCGTCCTCGCTTCCCGCAGCCCGGACCAGCGCGGTGTAAGCGGTGGAGGATGTGCCCAGGCCGCCATTGGCAAAAGCGGTGCACAGGCCGAATGCTGCAGGTCCGGTGGCGTCGGGCCCCGCAGCGGTCGACGTCGGCGCAGGATCAGCAGTCTCGGTGGGCGCCGGGTCCGGAGCTTCGGTTTCCGTCTCGGTGGGAGCCGGGTCCGGAGCATCAGTTTCGGTTTCCGAGGGAGTGGGGTCGGGGGATTCTGTTTCCGTCGCCGTGGGGCTGGGCGACGGTGATTCGGTTTCGGTGGTGGCAGGCGACGGCGATTCCGTGCCTGCCACAACCGTCGGACCGTCGGGCAGTGATTCGGCCATGGCTGCCACACCCGTGCCGCCGACTGCCAGGGCACCGGCGGCCAGCACAGTCATGGCCAGTTTGTTGCCTGAAAAGGTGAAGAACGACATGAGACCCTCCGTTGACGAATTTTAAGGATTGCGATCAACTTCGCGGGATACCCCCGCACTTAATGGATCGAATCCCGCGTCATGGAGGTTACGGCTTCGTGGGAATCTTTTGACTGATTTGTCATTTTTCGTCAACCCGGCACGGGGGAGCGGGTCAGGCCGGGTCCTTGACCATGTCCTTGACAGGCCGGGGTTCCAGCCAGATCCGTTCGCGGGGGCCGGGCGGGTATGCGTACCTCTTTCCGGCAAGGGTGATGACAAACGCCGCCACCACCGGAATGGCCGCCGCGGCCGGAACCAGCAGCGGGCCACCCACCACCAGCGCCGCAGAACCGTACAGCGCGCCAATGGTGATGCCCAGCTGGATGGTCAGGACCGTGAGTCCGTTTGCGGCCTCGCTGTATTCGCCGCCCGCGCGGAGGATTGCCGACTGGTTGTAGATGCCGATGGCACCCAGGCCGGCTCCCCAGACTGTCATGAGCACCAAAGCCACGATGAGGTTACCCACTGCGAAAGGCAACAGGAACATCGACGCGGCAATGGCCGCCGTCGTAAGCAGCAGTGAACGGCGCGGGCGCGAATCCACGGTGAGCCCGGCAATCCAGATGCCCAGCAGACCCGAACCGCCCAGCACCGTGAGGGAGAGGCTGGTGGCGTAGTCGGGCAGGTTCGCCTCCCGGATGAACGGCGCGATGTAGGTGAACAGGGCAAAGTGGGCCAGGACCAGCAGCGGCCAGGCGACGGCCACGGATTTCACGCCGGGCTGGCCGATTGCCTTGCGGAGGGATGGGCGGGCGGCGTCGCTGATGCGCTTGACGCGGGGGAGCAGCCAGAACGCGAGAACCGTCAGGACCACAACGAATCCGGCGAGCACGAGGAATGCCGAGCGCCAGCCAAGGAAACCGCCGAGGGCCGTTCCCACGGGCGCGCCGATGGCCAGGCCAAGACTGTTGCCGCTGAAGACGATCGCCAGGGCTTTGCCCACTTTGTCCGCAGGGACTACCCGGGAAACGAACGGCGCCATGGTGGTCCAGAGCAGGCCGTGCGCCAGGCCGCCCACCAGGCGGGCAACCATTGCCGCGGTGAAGTCCGGTGCCAGGCCCACCATCGCATTGCTGAGCGCGAAAGTCAGGACCAGCCCCACCAACAGGGCATGCCGCGGTATTTTCCCGAGCAGCCGCGCGGCGGGAACCACCGTGACCACGATGACGGCGGCGTAGGCAGCGGCAAGGTAACCGGCTACCGGTTCGGAGACGCCCAGGCCGCTGCTGATCTGGGGCAGCAGCCCGGACGGGAGGAGCTCGGTGGTGATGGCGGTAAAGGCAATGGTGGCAAGGACCACCATGGCGGCGTAGGGAAAGCGGGCAGGTTCCGGCGCTGGGATCGCGGAAGACATGGCGGAGTGATCCATTCAAGGGAAGGGGGGAAGGAATGCGGCTCTGCTCGCCTGCAATTCCTCCCTTAAATCTACCGGATGGAAGGACGTGTCACAGACGTGACACGTCCTTCCATCCCTTCCCTGCGAGACGATGTCGCAGCACAACCGCCGCGACTCCATGGCTGGCGTAAAAAGGGCTACCGCCTGCCGAAATCCGTGTCCGTGTAGGAGCCTGGCCGGCGGGAGGTGCCCTGGCAGCTGCACGTGCCCTGCACCTCGATGCGCACTGCCGCCGGGGCGGCCGCCTCGAGCCGCAGGTCCAGGGAGCCGGCGTCCGCGGCCGCAACGTGCAGGACTGGTTCCTGGGAGGGGGAGATGTTAGGCGTTTCAGTCCTTTCCTGAGCCAAGGTTGGCGTTGATCCGTGCGTCCAGCAGGCCTGCCGCTACCGCCGGGGCCAGCCCGGGCGCCAGCGGCAGGCGTGGTACCACCAGGCAGTGCCAGAGGTGGTAGATGTCGGCTTTGCCCGACCATACGGTGGAGCTGACATTTCCGTTCTCGTCGAGTTCCTGCTTCCAGGACCCGTGCTCGTAGTCGATGAACCAGTCCCGGGCGTGGTCCCAGATCCGCTCGTACCAGTCCGCATACGTCTTCTCCCCGGTGGCGATATAGAGGGCCGCCGCGCCTCCGATCGCCTCTGCAGGCACCCACCGGATGCGGGTGGTGACCACCGGCTTGCCTTCCCAGTCCACGGTGTACACGAATCCGGGATGGCCGTCCGGCTGCCAGGCGTCGCGGATGGCGGCGTCGAACAGGCCCCGCGCGTCCTCCAGCAGCCAGGCAGGGACGTCCATGCCGCGGGATTCGAGCCCTGCCCGGAGGTGGAGCAGCAGGCGTGCCCACTCGACCCAATGTCCGGGAGTCCCGCCGTAGGCGCGGAACTGGCTGGCACGGTCGTCCGTGTTGTACTCCGGCATCGGGTTCCACTCGGGGTCGAAGTGCTCGAACACCCGGTAGTTGTTGTTGCGCGCGAAGTTGTGGATGAGCACCTCGGCGATGTGCAGGGCCCGATCCAGCCACCGGGTTTCCCCGGTGACATCGGCGACGATGAGGTATGCCTCCACCGAGTGCATGCTGGCGTTGCCGCCGCGGTACGCCTCGGTCTCGGTGAACTCCCGGTTCCACGAGTCGAAGCACATGTTGGCCTCATGGTCCCAGAATTTCGTGTCGGCAATGCGCAGCGCCTCAGCCAGCAGTTCCCGTGCTCCCGGGCGCCCGGCGGCAACGGCGCTCGCGGCAGCCAGGAGCACGAAGGAGTGCTGGTAGCCGGATTTGGTGTCGTTCACCGGTCCGTTCTGGTCCACCTCGGCGTACCAGCCGCCGAACTCGTCGTCGTGGAGGGCCCCGTTGAGGGCCGCGATGCCGTGGTCCACCAGCGTCCCGGCGCCGGGCCGTCCCATCAGGGCGGCAACGGCAAAACTGTGGGTCATCCGCGCGGTGATCCACAAGTGGGTTGGTTTGTCGGCGAACACCTTGCCGTAGTTGTCCAGCCAGCCGAAGCCGGTGGGGACTTTGGAAGCCTCGGCGAAACGGATCAGCCGGTCCGTTTCCGCTTCAAGCCATCGTGCGTGGGCCGCACTGTCGAGCCACGTCATGTTTAGTTCCTCTCTCAGGTGCAGGTGAAATGTCGGTTCAGGCAACGGCGTCGGATATGCCGCGGATGATGGTGGCTGCCGCCCCCAGGTAGGCCAGGATGATCAGGAGAAACTGCGCTGCCCGGGCCGGGACGTGCTTGGAGGCGAGGTCGCCCAGGACCAGGCCGGCCAGGCAGGCGACGGCGACGGCCAGCCACATCGCCAAGGGCAGCACGGGGAAGGTCGCGGGAGCCGTGATCGCTTTCGAGATCAGCGAGAACGTGCCGATGGTGAAAAAGTACGGCTGCATG
>Ga0308161_1002779_pt1 | contig 17969 bp, 19 predicted proteins | sample PhyFR2_FD_201034 | JGI IMG/M metagenome (GOLD analysis project Ga0308161, IMG submission 201034) | Phyllosphere microbial communities from UC Gill Tract Community Farm, Albany, California, United States - DLSLF.R2 | ecosystem: Host-associated > Plants > Phyllosphere > Unclassified | place: USA...
ATCGTCGAGGAGCTGCGCTCCGTGGCGGCCGTGACGATGCTGCTGGAAGTATTCGGTCCCATCATCCTCCAGCGTGCCCTCGTGTGGGCGCGCGAAGCGCCGGAGAACCACCATGCCGCTTGAAGCCTTCGCCCACTCCGCCCCGCTGACGTTCGGCGTCGAACTGGAACTGCAGCTCGTCAGCCTGTCCGACTTCGACCTCACGCCGGCCAGCCCGGATCTCATGCACCTCCTGAAGCGCAAGCCCTTCCCCGGCAACGTCACGCCGGAGATCACGGAGAGCATGATCGAGATTAACTCGAGCGTGCACACGGACTACCATGCGCTGCTGGCCGAGTTGCAGACCATCCGCGACACCCTGGTCGCCGCCAGCGACGTGCTGAACATCGGCATCGGCGGCGGCGGCACGCATCCGTTCCAGCACTGGTCCGAGCAGCGCATCTCGGCCAAGCCGCGCTACCAGGAACTGTCGGCGCTGTACGGCTACCTGGCCAAGCAGTTCACCGTGTTCGGCCAGCACGTGCACATCGGCTGCGCCAGCGGCGACGACGCGCTGTACCTGCTGCACGCGCTGTCGCGCTACATCCCGCATTTCATCGCGCTGTCGGCGTCGTCGCCGTTCGTGCAGGGGCACGACAGCGGCTTCGATTCGGCGCGCCTGAATTCCGTGTCCGCGTTTCCGCTCTCCGGCCGCGCGCCGTTCACGCTCAACTGGGACGACTTCGCCAACGTCTACTTCGCCAAGATGGAGCGCACGCGCATCATCAAGAGCATGAAGGACTTCTACTGGGACCTGCGACCGAAGCCCGAGTACGGCACGATCGAGCTGCGCGTGTGCGACACGCCCCTCACGGTCGAGCACGCGGCGGCGCTGGCGGCCTACCTGCAGGCGCTGTGCCGGCACCTGCTGGCCCAACGCGATGCGGGCGGCGAACACGCGCCGGCGGAAGACGACTACCTCGTCTACAACTACAACCGCTTCCAGGCCAGCCGCTTCGGCCTGGACGGCGTGATCACGCATCCGAAGACCTACGAGCAGCTGCCGCTGCGCGAAGACATCCTCGCCACGCTCGACCTGATGGAACCGCACGCGCAGGCGCTGGGCAGCATGGACGCGCTGCTGCACCTGGCCGCGGCGGCGGGCGACGGCGGCGACGCGGCGTTCCTGCGCGCGCAGTACGAGCGCCAGGGCAGCGCGGAAGGCATGGTCAACGCGGCGGTGCGGCGCTTCCGCGGCGAGCGGCGCATGACGCGTGCGCTGCCGTAACGATTTCGCGCCGGCGCGTCGATCCGGCGCGCGTCGTTCGTCGTACCCTTGAGGGCCGTCCTCCATCACGTTCATCAGGGGAACAATCATGTCCACGCATACCGTCGAGCTGCACCGCGTTTTCAAATCCACCGCCGCGCGCGTCTACCGCGCTTTCGTGTCGCCGTCCGCATTCGCGAAATGGCTGCCGCCGCACGGCTTCACCGGCACCGTGCACGACATGGATGCCCATGTCGGCGGGCGCTACCGGATGTCGTTCACGAACCTCACGACAGGCCACACGCACGCATTCGGCGGCGAATACCTGGAGCTGGAGCCGGGCGCACGCCTGCGCTACACGGCCGAATTCGACGATCCGAACCTGGCAGGCCGCATGCAGACGACCGTGACCTTGCGCGAGGTGTTCTGCGGCGTCGAAGTCAGGATCACGCAGGAAGGCATTCCCGCGCCGATTCCCGTCGAGGCGTGCTACCTCGGCTGGCAGGAATCGCTGCAGTTGCTGGCGCTGCTCGTCGAGCCGGAGATCCGCGACTGAGCCGCGACTGAGCGCTCAGCCGTGCACGGCGCGCGCATCGAGCGGCGCCTCTCCGCGCGCCGTCATGCCGTAATCGCGCACGACGTCCGCCACGCGCAGCCGGTAGTCGTGGAAGATGCCGGCGCGGCCCTGCGCCTGCATCGCCCGGTGCGACGGCAACGTGCGCCAGCGCCGGACGGCCTCCTCGTCGCGCCAGAACGACAGCGACAGGATCCGTTCCGGCCGCGCCAGCGAGGTGAAGCGCTCGATCGACAGGAAACCGTCGATCGCTTCCAGCTCGGCGCGCAGCGCGGCGGCGGCATCGAGATAATCCTGGCGCCGGTCCGGCGCCGGCTCGACTTCGAAGATCACGGCGATCATCGCGGTGCCGCCTGCGTCGTTCCGGCGACGTCTTCGAGGAAGGTGCGTTCCTCGCGCAGGATGAAGCGGTGCGTGCGCGCGAATTCGAAATTGGCGCGCGCCTCGCCGTCGTCCTTCAGGCGCAGGCGATAGGCTTCGTAGACGGCCAGGCTGTCGAAGCCGACCAGGCCCCAGGCCTCGTAGTTCGTCCCCTCGTGCGGCAGGAAGTAGCCGAGCAGGCGGCCGCCCAGGCGCGGGATGATGCGCCCCCAGTGTTCGGCATAGCGGCAAAAGGCGTCGCGCTGGACGGGGTCGATCTCGTAGCGGATGAAGCAGGTGATGGCCATGATGCGGTCCTCGTGGTGGATGAACCGCTACTCTAGGCGCTGGCCCGGGCGCGATGCTTCGGCTAAGATCGAAGCATGAGGAAGAAACGATGAGGGATGGACCGAACGTCGCGCATATCGCCGCACTGATCGGCGACCAGGCCCGGGCCGAGGTGCTGAACGTGCTGATGAGCGGCATGGCGCTGACGGCGACCGAGCTGGCCGACGCCGCCGGCGTCACGCGCCAGACGATCAGCACGCACCTGGCCAGGCTGCGCGAGGCCGGCCTGCTGGCCGTCGAGGCGCAGGGCCGGCACCGCTATTTCCGCATCGCCGACGCCGACGTCGCGCACCTGCTGGAAGCGCTGATGGGCGTCGCGTTCGGCACCGGCGCCGTGCGCGTGCGCGCCAGCCCGCGCGAGCCGGCGCTGCGCAAGGCGCGCGTCTGCTACGACCACCTGGCCGGCGAACTGGGCGTCCTCGTCTACGAAAGCCTGGCCCGGCGCGGCGCGTTCGCGCTGGACGCCGGCGGCATCGCGCTCACGGACGCGGGCCGGGCTATGGCCGCCAGGCTCGGCATCGATCCGCTGCCGGCCGCCACGCGCCGGCCCCTGTGCCGCCACTGCCTGGACTGGAGCGAGCGCCGCCATCACCTGGCCGGCGCCCTCGGGACGGCGCTGCTGGAGCGCTTCCAGCAACTGGGCTGGGCGCGGCGTGTGCCGGATTCGCGCGTGCTCGCATTCGGCGCGGACGGCGAGGCGGCGCTGCGGGCCTGGCTGGACTGAACGTGTCAGGTCGCGAGCGCGGGTTCCACGCGGCGTGGGCCCTGCCCCAGGATACGCGCCAGCAGCGGCCGCTTGACGGACACCGGCACCGGCAACGCGCGGTCGATGTGCGCCGACCACTTGGCGCTCAGCTGCTCGCACGTGGCGCGCAGCACCGGGTCGGCGTCCGGCAGGCGGGCCAGCGCGTTCAGGTGGCGCTCGATCACCGCGGCCAGCTTCACGCACGGGCCTTCGCCCGGCCTGCTGCCGGCGCTGCTGTTCAGCGTGTAATGGGACATCAGGTGCAGCAGCGCGGCCACGAGCAGTTCGTGCTGCGCGCGCGGTGCGCCCGGTTGCAGTAGTTCGTCCAGAACGTCGTCGTCCATGAAACCTCCTCCAGGATGGTGAGCGTGGATACCATTCCCATTTAGTTGAGAATGATTCTCGTTTCGATTATGGAACGGGTTGCGGGGGATGGCAAGCGGAATTCGCGCGTGAAGGAAAGGCGGTGACGCGCCCGAACGACGTCGTCCCCGCGCAGGCGGGACCCGATGTTGCCCGCACAGATGCGAACTTGGGCCCCTGGCCTGCGCCGGGACGACGCAGCTTGGGTTCTGCCTGCGCAGGGACGACGTATGCGGCGGGCCGGTTTACAGCCGTGTCTCGCGCGCCGCGCGCAGGAACTCGTCCAGCACCGGCGTGCAGTCGAGCAGCTCGCTGCCGCCCGCGCGGTGGAATTCCGGGTGCCACTGCAGCCCCATCACGAACGGCGCGCGCTGGTAGCGGATCGCCTCGACGACGCCGTCCGGCTCCGACATCGCCTCGATGTGGATGTCGCGGCCGAGGTCCTTGACGGCCTGGTGGTGGATCGAATTCACGACGGCGCGCTCGTGCTTCGGGAACAGCTTGCGCAGCGACGACCCTTGCGGGAACACGATGGCGTGGCGGTGCGCGTCGTAGAGGTCGTGCACGTGCGGCTGCGAGCCGGGGATGTTGGTGGCGACGTCCTGGTAGAGCGTCCCGCCGAACGCGACGTTGATCAGCTGGCAGCCGCGGCAGATGCCCAGCACGGGCTTGCCGGCATCGACGAACTCGTGCAGCAGCTCCAGTTCATACACGTCGCGCGCGCGGTCGCCGTTCCATTCCGGCCGCGTGGGCGTCTCGGAATACGTCATCGGCGACACGTCCGCCCCGCCCTGCAGCACGAGACCGTCCAAGTGGCGCGCGTAATGGCGCATCGTAATGTTGCTGGGGTGCAGCAACCCGTTCGTGTTCACGGTCGGCACCATGAACACGAGCACGTCGCGCGACATGACCCACTGGGCGATCGATTCCTCGAGATACTGCAAATTCTTGCTGCGCAGTCCGGTCGAGCCGGCTTCCGGGTGAAAGATACGGGCGGAGACGCCGATGCGCAGCGTGCGCCGCATGAAGTCGCGGTTGAAGCGGTCGGTGAGCGCGCGCCAGCGCGAGCGCAGCACGCGGCCAGCAAGATTCAGCGGCGTGTCGCCCGTGCGCAGGTAGCGCGACGCGCCGCCGCCAGCACGCCGGTCCGGCACGCGCGGCGAGCCGGCCGGCCCCTCCTGCACAGGACCGGCTCCGTCCGCGGACGCGCCCGATTCGTTAACGTGCTTGTCATTGTCCAAAGCCATGATCTCAATATATCCTTGCCACGGTCGCGCACGATTCGGATTTGTAAAAAATGTCGTTTTGGAATGAAGTCGACGCCACCGCAGGCCTTGCGGCGTGCGCGTGCGCCCGCACATGGACAGGATGCCGGCACCCCGGGCACTTGGCAATCCATACAACAAGCGCTTGCAAACTTGCGCCCGACAGGCAAGAATACTGTATTTCCATACAGTTGTTTTGCGCGCAGTCCGCGTCCCGTCCGCCAGAACGACTCCCCGCCGCGTAGCGCGAAGTCGCTTATTTTCCGCGCGACAAGATAGAATGCGCAGCATTCGAATGATTGAAGATCAAGCATGGCCACCAAGAAAAACGTACCCGATTACAGCGAATCATCCATCCGCGTCCTGAAAGGATTGGAACCCGTCAAGCAGCGGCCGGGCATGTATACCCGCACCGAAAATCCGCTGCACATCATCCAGGAAGTCATCGACAACGCCTCGGACGAGGCGCTGGGCGGTTACTGCAAGAACATCGACGTGACGATGAACGCGGACGGCTCGATCACCGTCGAGGACGACGGCCGCGGCATCCCGGTCGGCCTGCATCCGGAAGAAGGCGTGTCCACGGTCGAGATCGTGTTCACGCGCCTGCACGCCGGCGGCAAGTTCGACAAGGGCTCGGGCGGCGCGTACGCCTTCTCCGGCGGCCTGCACGGCGTGGGCGTGTCCGTCACGAATGCGTTGTCGAAACGGCTGGAAATCACCGTGTTCCGCCGCGACGAGGATGGCAACGGCGTGCACAAGCTGGTGTTCGCCGACGGCGACGTGATCGAACCGCTGACGTCCGAGCCGTTCGAGCGCGGCGGCAAGAAGAACGGCACGCGCGTTACCGCCTGGCCGGACGGCAAGTATTTCGACTCGCCGAACATCCCGATGAGCGAGCTGCAGCGCCTGCTGCGCTCGAAGGCCGTCCTGCTGCCGGGCGTGACCGTCACGCTGACGAACGGCAAGACGGGCGACACGCAGACCTGGCGCTACGACGAAGGCCTGCGCGGCTACCTGACGGAAGCGCTGGCGCAGACCGCCGGCGGCGGCCAGACCCTGATCCCGCTGTTCGAAGGCGCGCAGTACGCCGCGGCCGGCGACGAAGGCTTTGCCGAAGGCGAAGGCGCGGCATGGGTCGTCGCGTGGACGGAAGAAGGCGCCGTGGTGCGCGAATCGTACGTCAACCTGATCCCGACGCCGAGCGGCGGCACGCACGAATCCGGCCTGCGTGACGGCCTGTTCGGCGCCGTGAAAGGCTTCGTCGAGATGCACTCGCTGCTGCCGAAGGGCGTCAAGCTGCTGCCGGAAGACGTGTTCGCGCGCGTCTCGTTCGTGCTGTCGGCGAAAGTGCTCGACCCGCAGTTCCAGGGCCAGACGAAGGAGCGCCTGAACTCGCGCGATGCCGTGAAGCTCGTGTCGACGTTCACCAAGCCGCCGCTCGAACTGTGGCTGAACCAGCACGTCGAATACGGCCGCAAGCTGGCCGAACTCGTCATCAAGCAGGCGCAGTCCCGCCTGCGCTCGCTGCAGAAGGTCGAGAAAAAGAAATCGTCCGGCGTGGCCGTCCTGCCGGGCAAGCTGACCGACTGCGAATCGACCGACATCACCCGCAACGAACTGTTCCTCGTCGAGGGCGACTCGGCGGGCGGTTCCGCGAAGATGGGTCGCGACAAGGAATTCCAGGCGATCCTGCCGCTGCGCGGCAAGGTGCTGAACACGTGGGAAACGGACCGCGACCGCCTGTTCGCCAACAACGAGATCCACGACATCGCGGTGGCGATCGGCGTCGACCCGCACGGCGCGGACGACAGCCCGGACCTGTCCGGCCTGCGCTACGGCAAGATCTGCATCCTGTCCGATGCGGACGTGGACGGCTCGCACATCCAGGTCCTGCTGTTGACCCTGTTCTTCAAGCATTTCCCGGCCCTGTTCAGGAACGGCCACGTGTGCGTCGCGCGTCCGCCGCTGTACCGCGTGGACGTGCCGGCGCGCGGCAAGAAGCCGATCCAGAAGCTGTACGCGCTGGACGACGGCGAACTGCTGGCCATCGAGGACAAGCTCAAGAAGGAAGGCCTGAAGGAAGGCGTGTGGAGCATTTCCCGCTTCAAGGGCCTGGGCGAGATGAACGCCGAGCAGCTGTGGGAAACGACGATGAATCCGGACACGCGCCGCCTGCTGCCGGTCGCGTTCGGCGACTACGGCCTGGCCGAATCGTCGGCGCGCTTCAACATGCTGATGGGCAAAGGCGAAGCCGCCGCCCGCCGCGCGTGGCTCGAAGAGCACGGCAACGAGACGGAAGCGGATATTTGATTACGGACGCGTCGCCTGAATTTGGGCCCCTGCCTGCGCAGGGGCGACGTATCCAAGTGCGTTGGCACTGATACCGTCGTTCCCGCGAAGGCGGGAACCCAAGTTCGGCGGGCAGCCAACAGCGCCACCAGAAACGAACAACACATATGACTCAAGCAAGCCTCTTCGAACAAACAACCCCACCCGGCGATGGCGGCGGCAGCGGCGACGACACCGAAACGCTGACCCTGTCCACCTTCGCCGAGCGCGCCTACCTGGACTACGCGGTCTCGGTCGTCAAAGGCCGCGCGCTGCCGGACGTGGCCGACGGCCAGAAGCCGGTGCAACGCCGCATCCTGTACTCGATGAACGAATTGGGCCTCGGTCCGACCGCGAAGCCGCGCAAGTCCGCGACCGTCGTCGGCGACGTGCTCGGTAAACTCCACCCGCACGGCGACCAGTCCGTCTACGACGCGCTCGTGCGCATGGCCCAGGATTTCTCGCTGCGCTATCCGCTGATCGACGGCCAGGGCAACTTCGGCTCGCGCGACGGCGACGGCGCCGCGGCGATGCGTTACACGGAAGCGCGCCTCACGCCCGTCTCGCGCCTGCTGCTCGACGAGATCGACATGGGCACGGTCGACTTCCAGCCGAACTACGACGGTTCGTCGGAAGAACCGCGCACCCTGCCCGCGCGCCTGCCGATGCTGCTGCTGAACGGCGCGTCCGGCATCGCGGTCGGCATGGCCACCGAGATCCCGTCGCACAACCTGCGCGAGGTGGCCGCCGCCGCGGTCGCGATGATCCGCAATCCCAAGATCACGCATGCCGAGCTGATGACCTTCATGCCCGGTCCGGACTACCCGGGCGGCGCCCAGATCATCACGCCGGCGTCGAACATCGCCGACATGTACGCGGCCGGCCGCGGCTCGATGAAGGTGCGCGCGCGCTGGAAGATCGAGGAACTGGCGCGCGGCCAGTGGCAGGCCGTCGTCACGGAACTGCCGCCGGGCGTGTCGGCCCAGCGCGTGCTGGAAGAAATCGAGGAACTGACCAACCCGAAGATCAAGGTCGGCAAGAAGACCCTGCTGCCCGACCAGCTGGCGCTGAAGCAGACGATCCTCGGCGCGCTCGACACCGTGCGCGACGAATCCGGCCGCGAAGCGCCGGTGCGCCTCGTGTTCGAGCCGAAGTCGAAGAACCAGGACCAGACCGAGTTCATGCTGATGCTGCTGGCGCACACGTCGCTGGAAACGTCGAGCCCGATCAACCTCGTGATGATCGGCGGCGACGGCCGTCCGCGCCAGAAGGGCCTGACGGAGATCCTGCAGGAATGGATCGAGTACCGCTTCGTCACCGTGCGCCGCCGTACCGAATTCAAGCTGGGCAAGGTCAACGACCGCATCCACATCCTGGAAGGCCGCGAGATCGTCCTGCTGAACATCGACGAAGTCATCGCCATCATCCGTAATTCGGACGAGCCGAAGGCGGCGCTGATGGAGCGCTTTAACCTGTCGGAGCGCCAGGCCGAGGACATCCTCGAGATCCGCCTGCGCCAGCTGGCGCGCCTGGAAGCGATCAAGATCCAGCAGGAGCTGGCCGAGCTGCGCGGCGAAAAGGAAAAGCTGGAAGACATCCTGAACAACCCGAACTCGATGAAGCGCCTGATCATCCGCGAGATCGAAGCCGACTCGAAGCAGTACGGCGACGACCGCCGCACCCTGATCGAGGAAGCGCAGAAGGCCGTGGCCGAGCAGAAGATCGTCGACGAGCCGGTGACCGTCATCGTGTCGGAAAAGGGCTGGGTGCGCGCGCGCACCGGCATCGGCCACGATCCGGCCCAGTTCACGTTCAAGGCGGGTGACTCGCTGTACGGCGCGTTCGAGTGCCGCACCGTCGACACGCTGCTGTGCATCGGCGACAACGGCAAGGTGTATTCCGTGCCCGTGGCCGCCCTGCCCGGCGCGCGCGGCGACGGCGTACCCATCACCACGCTCGTCGACCTGTCGGGCGGCGGTCGTATCCTGTACTACTACGTCGGCCCGGCCGACACGCGCCTGCTGCTCGCGACGACGGCCGGTTTCGGCTTCATCACGAAGGCCGGCGACATGATCACGCGCCTGAAGGGCGGCAAGTCGTTCATCACGCTGGACGATGGCGCCATGCCGCTGGCGCCGCGCGTCGTGACGGACAGTGCGGGCGCGATCGCGTGCCTGTCCGAAAAGGGCCGCGTGCTGGTGTTCGGCATCGACGAGATGAAGGTGCTGACCAACGGCGGCCGCGGCGTGATCCTGATGGCGCTGGAGCCGAAGGAAACGCTGCTGGCGGTCCAGCCGATCAGCCAGAAAGGCGTGAACGTGATCGGCACGTGGGCGGGCGACAAGCCGCGCACCGTCGAGCTGTTCGCATCCGGCCTGGAACCGCACTTCGGCAAGCGCGCCAACAAGGGCAAGGCGTTGTCGGCCAAGCTGAAGGCGAAGGATCTGGCGATGCGCCAGACGGATGGCGGCTGATCCGGAACACGTCGTCCCTGCGAAGGCAGGGACCCAATGACTTATCGCACCTGAAACGCGAAGGAAATTGGGTCCCCGCCTGCGCGGGGACGACGGGGTAACTGAACGGTATCCCTGCGCGGGTCTGTCAATACCACCACGCTGCAAAAACAAACGGACCCGCACGGGTCCGTTCGTGTTTGTGCGGACGGGTCGCCCCGTCCGGCGCAAGCCGATTACTTGGCGGCGTCCTTGTGTGCTTCGGCGACGGCTTCGGCACGCTTTTCGTTGGCCTTGGCGTGGGCCTTGGCTTTGTCGGCGTTGGCGTCCACGATCTTCTTCTGGGCCTTCTCGTCGGCCTTGATCATGGTTTTCTGGGCGTCGTAGTTGGCGTCGGCGGCTTTCTCTTCGGCCTTGGCGCTGGCCTTGGCCTTGTCGTCCGCATCAGCGTTGGCGACTTTCTCGTTGGCCTTGGCGACCTTCTTCTCGGCCTTGTCCTGAGCCTTGGCCTTCTTCTCGTTGGCCTTGTTGGCTGCCTTGTTGATCTTCTCGTCCTGCTTGGCGATTTCCTTGGATTCTTTCTCGTCGGCCTTGACGATCTTCTTGTCGGCCTTGGCGTCGCCGGTCGACGTCGTGCCGGCCGTGCCGCTCTGGCCCGACGACATCGTGGTGTCGGCGGTCGTGGTGGCCGGTGCGGTCGTGGTCTGGGCGTAGACCGAGGTAGCGAACAGGCCGGCGATCAGGGTAGCGAGCAGTTTGTTCATGGTGGTTCTCCTGAAATGTTATGGTGAGGCAGCGCTGCGGGGCGCCGTATGTTTTTGTTAAGTCGAGTGGTCAGAATAAGCTTTTGACAACTAATACTCTGTTCGCCAGCGCACGCAGAACATTCCGATCATCATCCAAATTGTGACCGGATATTTCAGCGCTCAGGAACCGCTGCCCGTCTTGCCTTCCGCCCGTGCGGCCGCCTTCGCGCTGCCCTTGCGTTTCGATTCCGCATGCTTTTTCTCGCTGGCCTCGACCGCCGCCTCCGTTTTCATGCGGCTGCCCGGCGGCTCCTTCACGGCGCGCGCATTGGCCTTCATGACTTCGCTTTCGGCCTTGGTGCCGGCCTTGCCGCGGCCGCCCGTTGCCGCCGCATCCGCATCCTTGTCGTTCGGGGCCGTGGTGTTGGTCGCCTGGGCGTTCACGTTGTCCGACTTGCCCGGCGCTGCGTTGATCACGGCCGTGCTCTTGCCGACGACCTTGCCCGACGCATCGATGCCGGCGGCGGCGCGGCCCGTCGCGCCGTGCTTCGAATCCGTCGTCGCCGTGCCGTCCGTGTGCAGGCCCGTGCCGGAAACGCCGGCGGCCGTCGTGTTGTGGCCGGAGACGGCCTGGCCAATCGGCGGCGTGTTGGCCGTGGTCTGGGCCAGGGCCGACGACGCCAGCAGGGCGCATGCGAGAGCGGAGAGGTATTTTTTCATGATGGATCCCGTTTCATATGGTGGCGGTGCCCGGCCGTGGCCGGGACACTCGGTTGGTAGAATGAAACGAGGATAGGAGGGGCGCGCCCGCCTATCTGTTCGGCAACGCACCCAGGCGCAGCGTTGCGCCGTGACGGCTTACTTGCCGGCGGGCTTGCCGGCGTACAGGTCGATGATGTCGCCGATGCCGTCGCGGCACACCGGGCAGAACTGCCCGCTGCGATCGAACATGATGCATTGCATGGCCGGGCGGTAATAGCCCGTGGCCTCGTAGTTCGCACCTTCGAACGCGCCGATCGCCGTGCGGTTGGCCGCCTGCGCGAACAGCGCGTTCGTATGCGCCAGGTCTTCGCGGAACAGCGCGCTCATCTCGGATTCCGGCCGGTTGGCGGCCCGCAGCGCCGCGCGGCGCTTTTGATAGTCGCGCGAATACGCTTCGTACTCGGTCTTGGGCCAGGGCGTCGGCAGCGGCGTGCCGGCCTTGACGTACTTCTTCCACTTCAGGTGCGCCGGGTCGCGCAGCGCCGTCACGTTGGGCTCCCACGGCTCCATCCGCGCGCCGCTGGACTGGTACGCGACGGGCGACGTGTAGTACTCGTCGGCCAGCCCGGCGAAGTGGTGCCCGAACTCGTGCACGAACAGGTAGTCCGCCCAGTCGTTGTTCGCGGCGGCCGTGCTGAACTGGCCGAAGATACCGCCGCCGCCGTAGGTGTCGTTGTTGACGAGGATTTCGATGAATTCGTAGGGCGCGTACTGGGCGATGTCGCGCAGCGCGCGGTTGTCGAGCGTGAGCACGTAGCGTTCGCTGCCGAAGATGTCGTAGCGCGTGCCCAGTGCGGACGCGTGATGCACGCCGGTCGACGGCCGCGACACGCCGGACTCCGGCGTCGGCACCGCCAGCGCCCACACGTTGAAATCGCGCGCGCGCTCCTTGAACGGCGACACCTGGAACAGGTGGTCCGCCAGCCGCCGCACGGCGGCCTCGAACTTCGGCAGCTCGGCCTGCGTGTAGCCGTCGCCCAGCACCAGGAGGTCGACTTTCTGCGGCGACGGGCCGTTGACGCGGATCGGGATCGGCTGCGCCGGCGCCGGTCCCTGCGCACGCACGACGTCCTGCGCCTCTACATCGACGTCGACGCTCCACGCGACGGAAAACTGGTTGCGCTCGTCGCGCTTCAGGATGCGCACGCGGACCGGCCGGTCGAACTTCGGAAAGCGCACCGATTCGTGGAAGCCGCGGCTCAGCTTGTTCGCCTCTTCCGTCGTCTTCCACTCCCCGAACACGGTCGAGAAGTCGCGCGAATACAACAGGTCGCCCGTCTTCGCATCGGCCACCTCGATGCGGTTGACGCCGCGGTTGGTGTCGTCGAACGGCCGGGCCATGTCGCCGGGCCAGGGCAGCGGCTCGATCAGCACGCGCTCGACGGCGTACTGTTCGGACAGCGCATTGCCGCTGTGGATGTAGTCGAGGCGGACGGTGGCGGGCTGGGCGGCCAGTGCCAGCATGGGAAAGGCCAGCAGGGGCAACGATGCTCGGATCATGGGGCGTGCCAACGTCAGTGCGCCGCAGCCACGGTGGCGTCGATCTTCGGCAGGCTCTTCTGCAAGCTCTGCAGGTTGCCGTCGATGTTGCTGTAGGCGCTGCGCAGCTGGGCCAGGGTCTTGAGCATCTGGCCTGGCGTCGCCACCCCCGTTTCCAGGTCGCTCATCGTGTCCAGCAGGCGCGGAGCGTCGATGAAATGCGTACCGCCCATGGTCGACAGCGCCTGCATGTCGCGGATATCGGCGTACGCCGTCACATAACGCTGCAACTGCTCGTCCGGCATCCAGGTCACGGCCTGGCTGGCGACGGCGGCATCCCACGCTTCGTGGCGCAGCGTAGGTAACCTGATGCTGAGCGTGAAGCCGTCTCGCCAATCGGTCTTGAAGCGGTCGACCAACCCGTCAGCGGCCACCTTGTCGCGAATACCCTGCAACAGCTCGGCACGCACGCGTGTGATTTCCTTCAGATCCTTCTCGTTATGCGCGAGCACGTCCCGGACATCCTTGGCATTCAAACGCAGTTCGGCCTCGATCTTTTCGGCGGCCTCATGCGCGAGATGCTTGTGGTGGAGGGACTGTACGGCGTGCTCGAGCACCAGGGCGGTGAGAATGGAGATGACGATCATCACGTATTCACCGCCGAATTCCTTCAGCCTTTTTGATTTCGGCACTTCGAAATGCATGGTTCACCTGCGCGAGATATAGAACATGCAATCTAACGCAGGTTTGGATTTCTGACAATCAACAGTTGTCTGGCGCCTTCGGTGGGCCGTCAGCCGGAACCCGTGCAGGCGGCGTTCGACGGCCGCCGGCACACGCATCCTGCCGACGAGCGCATGCGCGTCGTCGGGCGGGCAAGCGGGGTCGGACGGCGTTCATGCGCCCGCGTCGGACACCAGCGTGAAACCTTCGTCCAGCCACCCCGTGACGCCGCCGATCATCAGCTTGACGGGCCTGCCGAGCTGCGCCAGCCGGTATGCGGCGCGGTGCGCGCCGTTGCAGTGCGGTCCGGCGCAGTACACGACGAACAGCGTGTCGCGCGGATAGTCGCGCAGTTTGGCCTCGACGAGCTTCGCGTGCGGCATGTTGACGGCCTGCGGCAGGTGGCCGCGCGCGTACAGGTCGGGGCTGCGGGCGTCGAACAGCACGAAGTCCTGGCGGCCGCCGGCGATGGCGTCGTGGACGTCCCAGCAATCCGTCTCGAATTCGAAGGCGGTGCCGAAACGGGCGGCGGCGCGGTCGCTGGATGCGGCGGGGATGGCGGTAACGAGTGAACTCATGGGGTTCCTTTGGTTGAAAAATTGTGGTCGGTCCGGCCTGTGCGGGCGTCGTGACCGGACTACGCGTGGCGGCGATGTCCGGGAATGCAGTGCCAGTGTGGCAGCGCCGGCGCGGTCCGGGCAGCGCTTTGCACGACAGAAATTGGTAACATCGCGTCATGACCCATCACGTTGCGATCGTCGCCTACGACGGCTTGTGCACCTTCGAATTCGGCTGCGCCGTCGAACTGTTCGCGCTGGAGCGCCCGGAGCTGGGCGTGCCCTGGTACACCCACGCCGTCTGCGCCGCCGAACCCGGACCGCTGCGCGCCATGGGCGGCCTGACCGTGCAGGTGCCGCATGGCCTGGACGCGCTTGCGCACGCCGACACCATCGTCATCCCCGGCTGGCGCGATCCGGCCGAAGCGCCGCCGGCCGCGCTGGCCGAGGCCCTGCGCGCGGCGCACGCGCGCGGTGCGCGCATCTGTTCGATCTGCTCGGGCGCCTTCGTCCTGGCCGGCGCCGGTCTGCTGGACGGCCGCCGCGCGACCACGCACTGGCGCTACCTGGACGCCATACGGACGCGCTTTCCCGGCATCGAACTCGATCCGTCCGCGCTGTACGTCGAGGACGGCCGCATCGTCACGTCGGCCGGCTCGGCGGCGGGCCTGGACATGCTGCTGCACCTCGTGCGCCGCGATTTCGGCGCGGCCGTCGCCAACCGCGTCGCGCAGCGCCTCGTGATCCCGGCGCACCGCGACGGCGACCAGGTCCAGCTCGTCGCGCGGCCGATGCCGGATGCGGGCGGGGACGCCATCGCCCGCCTGCTGGACGACGTGCGCGCCAACATCCGCGCCGGGCATACGGTGACGTCGATGGCGGCCGCGGCGCGGCTCGGCACGCGCACCTTCCAGCGCCGCTTCAAGGAACGGACGGGCCTTGCGCCGCTGGCCTGGCTCGTGCGCGAACGGATCGCGCTGGCCGCGCAGTTGCTGGAGTCGCGGCCGCTGCTCGCGATCGACGCGGTCGCGGACCTCGCCGGCCTCGGCTCGGCCGAATCGCTGCGGCGGCATTTCCGCGCGCACGGGCTGCCCTCGCCGGGGCGGTATCGGCGGCGCGGCGGCGCGCAACCGCTGCCCGCCTGATGTGACTTTTGGAGAGACGGTGGACCGGGTTCCGTATTTATAATGCAAGTCTTTTCTTCGATCGCAAGGGGTATCCGATGTACGTCGTGCTTCTGAAATTTGCGGAAAACAAGAGCCGGGCCAGTGACTTCATGCAGGAGCACAATGCGTGGATCAAGCGCGGTCTCGACGACGGCGTCTTCCTCATCGTTGGCAGCCTGCAGCCCGGCCTGGGGGGCGCGATCGTCGCCCACGGCGTGCCGCTGGCCGACCTGCAGGCGCGGGTGGATGCGGATCCGTTCGTGGCGCACGGCGTGGTCGCGGCGGAGGTCCTGGAGATCAAACCGGGCAAGGCCGACCCGCGCCTGGACTTCCTACTGCAATGAGCACGGTGATCATCGCCGCGGATGGGCACCCCCGGTGCCGCTGGTGCGCCGCCGCGCCGGAATTCCTCCATTACCACGATACCGAATGGGGATTCCCGGTCGACGACGACCGCCGCCTGTTCGAAAAGATCTGCCTGGAAGGGTTCCAGTCGGGGCTCAGCTGGCGCACGATTCTCGCCAAGCGCGACAATTTCCGGACCGCCTTCGCCGGGTTCGATGTCGACAAGGTGGGGGAGTACACCGAAGACGACGTTGCACGCCTGCTCGCGGACGAGGGCATCGTCCGGCACAGGGGCAAGATCGAGGCCGTCATCCACAACGCCGCCCGGGCCCGCGACATGGCCGTACGCGAAGGCTCGCTGGCCGCCTTCTTCTGGCGCTACGAACCGGACCCCGCGCAGCTCGCCGCGCCGCAGACCGTGTCCACGTCCGCGGCCGCCACCCGGCTGTCGAAAGACCTGAAGAAACTGGGCTGGAAGTTCGTCGGGCCGACGACGATGTACGCCTTCATGCAGGCCATGGGACTGATCAACGACCATGCCGAATCGTGCGTCGTCCGGGATCGGGTCGAGCAGGCCCGCATGCGGTTCCGGCGCCCGGCTGTCGCGGCCTGACCCGCGGCCGCTACTTGTACTGGTACAGCGGCCGCCGGATCAGGATCGGCCGGATGTCGAGGCGCACGTAGTAGATCGAATACGATTCCATCGACGAGGACTGGTAGCCGACGCTGTCGTCCGTGCGGGTGAAGCGGAATTCGAAGCCGAGGTCGGGCTGCACGCCGTTCGGGCTGCCGAGCGTGATGCCGATCGCTTCCGGCTGGTCGCTGTCGATCAGCTTGCTCATCAGGTCGACGACCGTCGTATTGCCGAGGATGTCGGCCGTGAACAGCGGCTCGCGGTAGTACGGCCGCGACGGGTCGAGCTTGTTGTCGGCCTTGTCGTCGGACGGGATGCATTCGCGCGTGCGGACGTTGAAGCGGTCGCCGTTGTCGAGGTAGCTGACGCGCACGTTGGTGACGTTGAACGCGCCCTCGTGCACCGTGGCGTCGGTCAGGTCGAGCACGAGCGCGCCCTTGTAGCCGATCACCTCCACCTCATGGTTGGGCTGCACGACCATCGCCGTGTCCTCGTCGATGCCCAGGCCCAGCTTGTAGCCCTTCTTGATCATCGCCGGCAGCATGCGCGCGAAGCGGCCGCGCACGAGCAGGTGCTGGTCGATGAAGACGTCTTCGCCGACGAAGCCAAGCCCTTCCGCGATTTCCTCGCCTTCCGTCACGCCGAGCTTCAGGGTGGCCAGCACGGCCTTGGGCCGGCCGAACATCGTGCTGCTCATGATGGCGGCACCGGCGCTGGAACCGGCGATCACGCCGCCGCGCCGGTACATGGCCCACAGCGCATCCAGCACGCGGGTATTGCTGCCGTCCTCGTGGCGCAGCGCGCGCGTGATGCGCAGCTGGTCGCCCCCGGCGAAGAAGGCGCCGTTGGCATTGCGCACGGCTTCGGCGAGGCCCCGGTCGTCGGCTGCGGTCTGGTAATTACTACCGGATAATTTGACGGCGATGGGCACGAAGAACGCCTTGGCGCCGTAGCTGTTGAGGCGTTCGACGAGGCTCTTGCCGGACCGTTCGGGCGTGCCCGAGGCCGCCGCGAACACGGCGATGCGCGCCCCCTTGCCGCCGGCTAGCTGGATGATGCGTTCCCACACGGGTGCGTTCGTGGGTCGCAGGTTGCCGCCGATGATGACCAGGGAACCCTTGGGCGCCGCCGCATCCGCGGCCACACTCCAGGGCGCGCCGGCCAGCAGCAGCACGGCCAGCAAAAGACGCAGCGCGGAGCGAAACATGTTTTCCTTCCAGCTTCAACAAGAGGCATCGAACGACCCGCGATGGTGTTTCGATGCCTGGTGGAACCGACAGACCGATGGTAAGACTGATTGTAGAGGACTGTCGCCGTGTTGAGACCGCTCAGGAAAGGTATATGTTCGGATAGAAGCGTTCCATCAGCGTGTCCGGCCGCTGCGAGGGCGCGAAGCCGAAACGGGCGTACAGGCTGTGCGCATCGCTCGTGTTCAGCGTGAAGCGGCGCAGCCGCTGCAGGCTCGGATGGTCCATGACCATGCGGATCAGCTGCTTGGCATAGCCGCGGCCCCGGTACTCGGGGATGACGAACACGTCGGCCAGGTGGGCCGTGGTGGCATAGTCGGTGATGACGCGGGCGAACGCGATCTGGCGCCCGTCGAGGTAGCCGCCGAAGCACAGCGAGTTTTCGATCGAGCGCTCGACGACGGTAAGCGAGATCCCGACGGCCCAGGTCGAGTTTTCGCTGAGGAAGCGGTAGATCATCGCAATATCGAGCCGCGTCCGGTCGGTGCTGACTTGAAAACTGGAATCGTTGGTGGTTGGAATCATGGACACGCCAAACCGCTTGTCTGGTAAAAAAACCAATTCTAGCCCTGATCCGGTTCCCTTGGACGATTCGATCAATCGTGCGCGCCTGCCCGTTCCGGAC
>Ga0308161_1002782_pt1 | contig 17961 bp, 12 predicted proteins | sample PhyFR2_FD_201034 | JGI IMG/M metagenome (GOLD analysis project Ga0308161, IMG submission 201034) | Phyllosphere microbial communities from UC Gill Tract Community Farm, Albany, California, United States - DLSLF.R2 | ecosystem: Host-associated > Plants > Phyllosphere > Unclassified | place: USA...
ACAATAAAATCCTATCTATTAATCTAGCTAATATCTATATAAATTATGGAAAAAATTTTTGCTCACATTACCATAGCATACTAAAAAGAATTACATCTAATTTAATAAAATCTACAACTACTAGACTAATAAGCAATATTTACACTTTAAACAGATTATTTTGTATAAATTTCAGCAATATCAATGAATTGCTATATAAATTAAATAATGAAAATGTACATAAAACTTTTAATTATTTTTATAATATATTACTTGTAGAAAATTTAGAGAAGAATCAATCCTTAATTTCATTTCATGATAGATGGGCAAGTCTTGTAAGAAATTACAATATGTTAGTAGAATATAATTTTTTTGAACCTCCCCTCACAGCTATACTGGTACCAAAATTTAAAAATACTAAAAAACTAACTCATCACAAAGTAAATACTGGAAAAATTTTTAATGACAAACTAATTTTCAACATCCCCTTACATTATACAGATAATACTGCAAAAGAACTTATTTTTCAAAGACTTCAATATGATGAAAAATTTATTTTAGATATATGTTCTGATTTAGCAAAAAATATCAAAAATAAGTATGAAGAATATTATACTAATTGCAAGAAAGGCATTAATATCTTCAACCATGAAGAAACAAGTATAATCTCAGCAAATATTTATGATATATGTGCGACTTACAACTATATATATAAAAACTCTTCAATAGATAACTATCTCCCAAAAATATTTAAAAAAATATACCACAAGGATTTAAAAGAAATATTACCCAATATAACTCAAATAGATCTTTATCCATTAATTGTACTACTTATTAAAGAACATCCTCAAATTACAGAATCCTGGTTAACTGAATGGAAGCTATATAAAAATGGAGAGTTATATGGGTATACCCAAGAAGATGATAATTTTTATATAACATCAATAAAAAAGAGAAAAAGACAAAAAGCATTACAAAAAATTTTATTAAATCATCAATCAAAAAAAATTATAGATGACATTATATTTATCACCTCTTTAAATCGTGAAAAACTAAAAGCTTCTAATAATGAAAAATATGAATACATGCTTTTAGAAAATATAAGTATATATACAACTCCTAAAAATATTAATAAATTCTATAATCCCTCAACTTCAGGTGCCCAACATTTATTCTTAAAACTTTTTAAAGATAACTCTTATTTAAAAAAACATCACTCACCAAAAACAGCTATGGCATTATTTAAGAATTTTTCTTTAACAAAATTCCGGGCTACTAGTGCCGTGCAAGTTTTCCTTAAAACAAACTCTATTCAAAAAATGGTTATAGCTTTAGGGCATGAAAACTTAGATCAAAGATTGATCAATGCCTATTTACCTGCACCACTATGGGATTATTTTACAGAAAGGTGGATAAGGATTTATCAAAACTCCATTATTTATGAAGCAATGAAAGATAGTTCTTACTTATTCACAGCAATTGACATTAAAAAAGAAGAACTTGATGAATTTATTAAAAGTCATCATTTTGGTGAATTACCAGAATATTTAAAAGAAGGAAAATTTAAGTCAGAACCAGAAGTTGTAGATTGTAAAAAACTTGGAATATTTTCTATTTCGATACCTCTATTACAGTGGTTTATTGCAATAGTCGATTTTATTAACAGAACTGAATATATAAATAAAATTGATAATATATTTTATAAATGGTATGAGTGCGCCATTTTAGTCCTTTCCCAAATTGCATTAAGTATGGATCAAGAGAAAACCAAGGGACTCTCTCTATATTTAGATTCAACAATATTTAAAATGTATGAAATAGCTAAAAGCAATCCATTAGACAAAAAATTAGTAAGGAGAGTTTTATCATGCTAACCTTCGAAATTGCCCCATTAAATAGTAACAATTCACTTCAAATTGAATTAAGTGAGCTGCAAAAAATAAAGAAGCTATTACAAAGTAAAAATGAGATCCATCATTTTGAGGCACAAGCAATAATAGAGAAAACCCTTGCTCCATATATCGATATTTTTAATTATGATGTGTTAAATCCACCTTGGCTTTACAAAAGTAAATTTGAAGAAAATGTATGGTTTATTAAAGCATCAAAAACTATTAAAGAAATTAATTTTGAAAAAATTTTAATTGATAAGAATAAGAAACTAAGTGATATGCCAGAATTACTTTATAGTTTTAAGCTTTGGGTTTCTATCTCCACTTCTCCCAAACACAACAATGGTGTAGTATTAAAATCCAATAGCATACTACAAATAATTAACAGAATTCTTTGTTTAATTGATTCAATAATTCTAGATTCATCTATTTTATGCTTATCAGAAAGAGGATTAAGTTCATTAAACAACAATTACTTCATAGATAGACTACTCGATATAACAAAAAATGGTGTTGAAATTGGTGTTTATAATTACATTGAGAAAGTAAAAGAATATTTAAAAGAAAATATTAATTCAATTTCATTAGATGAGGTCGAGTTATTCGAAAAAGAATATCCATTTCATTATTTAGAGAAAAATTCTATATTGGGTCTAAGCCAAATTGAAGTACGGAAATCTAGATTATATCTTTACAAGAAAAAAGCTTACAAAGTAGCCACCTCGAATAAAATTTCTGTAAATAGTGAATATTTCCATAAGCTATATAAAAATACATTAGTATATAAAAATATGAAATTCCCTCTTTTTGAAGAGCTAAATCTTGAACAAAATTCGGTTAAGAGAGAATTTCCTAGTATACCAACCAGATCAAATAATGAAAATCTTTCTAGTATTTCAATTGGACATTATATTCAAAGTATTGAATTATTAAACAATGTAGCTAGTTATCTAAAAATATTGGGTTTTTCCCCTCAAATATCAATAATAAAAATTGAAAAAGCAAATATTTTAAATCATGTACACAATTATCAACCTGGTAGATATACTTCTCTACCTTCCAATGTTGTTTTCGATTCCTTTAGAAATGCTTTTGAATATTTAATTAAAAATCAGGATCACCTTCACCAATCTTTCCTAAACTTACTAACATATTATCAATCTAATAAAAATGACAATATAGTAGTTAAGTACATAAAGAAGAAATACTTTTTAAGCTTACTAACCAGTGAAACAATTAAATCAGGTATATCTCAATGGAGTATAACTAAAGATGAAAATTTCTTTCAAAATTTGAGAAAGCATTCAAGCTTACCACATGCCTATTATTTAATGATTGCTTCATTATCGGTGGTTATTGGGACTATAATGGCTAGAAGACAATCTGAGATTATGGAGCTTGATCCAATAGACTCACTTCTCCCTAAGAATCTTTCTCCTAAAGATAACCCTGACATAGATTTTTATTTGAAAATTCACAATAGTAAAAGTGGTGTTGGTGGGAATTTGAATTTAAAAGAAACACTATCACTACCCATTCCTAACTCTATTGCTAACTTTATTTATAATCAACAACGTTTTAATGAAAAAATTATTCTCAATAATATTGTGAAAAAAGAGGATATTAAATTATTAACTACTTTTAATAAACATAGTCTTTTAATAAAAAGTATAAACCAAACATCATACAATCATTATTTAGACTATTTTTGTGATTTTTTTGAAACTAAAATATTAAACTTAGACAGTGTAAAATCTCGGTTTTATATACGCCAACATCAACTAAGACGCTTTTTTGCAATGCTATTTTTTTGGTCTAAAAGCTTTGATGGTTTAGACAGTCTTAGGAGGTTTTTAGGTCATACAAAACTTGAGCATCTTTATCACTATATAACTGAAAGCACTCCAGGTGAAGTATTGTATGGAGTCAAAGCACGCTATATTTTTGAAAATATGGGTCTGGATAAGGATCATAAAATGTATATTGAAAATATAGAAAATCTAGAACCTATTTTGAAAAAATATTTTGATGTATCCACTTTTGATTATCTTACTGAACAGGAAGCTTCTATTTATAATTCTTCCATAATTCATGAAGATATAAAAAAGGTCTCTACAAGTATTGAAGAACAATTTTTTATTCTATTAAAGAATCATGCTATTGATTTAAAGCCTCTTTTTTTCACAGTTACAGATGAAGAAACAGGATTGGAATTTGGTAGTTATAAATTAATTTTAGTGGTAAATGAAAATTATGAATAAAATATTATTAAGTATTGAGGCTGAGAAAGCTCTTTTAAAAGATATCATTGAAAAACCAAGAAATTATCTTACACAGATAGATTTCCTAATTTCTGCCTTAAAAAATCAGAGAAACTTTTCTGCTTTAGAGATCAAATCATTAGGCATCCAGAAATATTCTCTAAACTCTCATAAAGATTATATTAATACATATTTTCAAGAATCATTTTCTGTTATAGATAATTTACGCAAAAAAGCATATAAAACATTAAAAAGTATCAAAATGAATAAAGAGAATATTAGCAGGAGAATACCTAAATCGACTCTTGATAGAAATTTAACAACAAAAACTTTAGAGCATAATTACTTACTTATGGGCATTATTTTAAATCTAAAAAGTAAATTAGAATTTTATGCGAATATAACTAATGATATAAAAATTAAAAAGGATTATGAAATATTTATTAATGAAATAGAATGTATGTTGAGTTTAGCTAATGGATCACAAAATATATAAAATTATAAAAAATACAAATTTGTATGACTTTTACTCTTACAGAGAGCAGAAAGCGATTATTATCACAGCTCAAAATATCCCCTTTATCACTTATCCAAATTTTCTTCCTTGTTTTGAAGCCAATGCTTATATGTATAGATTATATAGAAGAAATTTATCTACATTAAACAATGGTGGTTCATTGAAAACATATGCTGTTATGATCACCCACTTAATAAAATATATATATGAAAAAAAATCAAAATTAAAATTTTCTGATTTAGATGATAATCATATGTATGAATTCATAAATACTTTAAAGGAAAGAAAAATATCAAATAATAGAATAATATCTATCTTTATAAAATGTATAGATTTCCTTTTCTTCATATCTGAATTATATAATAAACCAAACTTAATTGGCGTTGGTAATAAATTTCAAATTAAACTTACACTAAAAGGACGTACAAATTATAAGAAGAACTATAATAAAGCAAATAGCTATACACACTTAGCCTTACCAAAACCAGACTATGATACCCCAATACTTCCAATCTCAATAGAAAATATAAGAAAAATCAGAAATATAGTTTTATTAAAAAAAGATTCTTCTATAAAATTTAGAAATTTATGTATCCTTGACCTATTAGAGTTCACGGGTGCACGAAGAACTGAAATCATGCTTCTGACAACTCATAATATTAAAAACTCAAATAGGTTTGATCCCAATGCTGTACTTCCTCTACTCCAGTTTAAAACACTTAAGAAAAGAGGAGTTAATAACATAAGGTATGTGCCAATTCCTCATAATTTGCTAAATAACCTTTTAAAATATATTCGACTATACCGTGCACCTATAATTAAAAAATTAGGAATACAAGATCATGGACTATTATTTATATCCCATAAAAGTGGAAAACCTCTTAGTACAGATACTATTACAACTTATTTACATGATTGGTCATCTCAAGCCAATATACATCCTCCAGTCCATGCTCATCAATTTCGTCATCGATTCATAACTGAAAAATTTAAAGCCGTTATAAAACAACATGATACAAACAATCCTGATCTCTTTAATAAACTACTAATTTCACATGAAAGATTGAAACAGGAAGTTTTGCAATGGACTGGTCATACAGATCTTAATTCATTAAATCCTTATATTCACTTGGCAATAAATGAGCTAACCAATATTCATGAAACTCTAGCAAGCGTAGCTATTGATTCCTCTAATAAGTACTATAAGGAAATGGTTCAGAAAATTTTAGTTGATTTTAGGATAGGTAAATTAACTAAAGATCAATGTATTGCTAAAATTATTAATATTTCTAATGAGTAAAATAGCTTCTAAACACAACTAGGATATAATTAACTAAATGGATATTTATGATTCGATTTACCAGTTTATATACTTTACTTTGAATAGGATTGTTTCAGACTGACTGATTATCTAATACTGAATTATGATGACTTATCCTTTAGAGTAAAAAAGAAATAGGTTTGCTTAGACGGAAGAACTCAATCTCAGTGGAGAAATTAAATGCCTCATTTATTGACTGATCAAGAACTAGAAGCAATTGAATTAACTAGAGATATTGGGAATGAAATATTGCAAGGTATCGACGATATGCTTGCTAATAATGCAACTCAAAGAACTGTTATAACTGAAACAGAGGTTACGTTCGCTCGTAAAAGTGTTGGCTTAACAAAAGTTGAATTTGCAAAGCTATTAGGTATATCAACACGTACACTTGCAATTTGGGAGCAAGGTTATTGTAGACCTTCTGACTCAGCCAAGACCTTAATTAAACTATGTATTCAATATCCACTGATAATGAATACATTAATTTCTAAAAATGAAGTTAAAAATTAATTTGATAACAATATCTTATATTTGTATTGGAGAAAATTATTAAAAAATATAAATTGGAGATTTCATAATCTCACCTTCTCCAAGTCTTCTAAAAAAACTTATCTATTCAATATATTACGATACATTTGGAGTAAACTTTAGTTAGCTAAAATAATTAAATATATTTGTAGAATTTTTCAATTTATATGAAATATTTATCAAATATCACTTAAGTATGAATGAATTCATAAAAATTTTATGTTAACTATAAATTAGGCTTCACAACTTATGAAAATTCTTAAATGGAACGACTTGCAGACTTCAGCTATACTGAATGAGAAGTTCGTCCTATTATAAAAACCTTATCAATAATGTTCGATAATGAGGACACTACTTACCGTATTGCCATACATCATGCTAAAAAGGTAATTAATCAGCATAGATGCGAATTACAAATATTAGCACCTAAATAATACACTCAGCTCATATTAAATACATGGCTACAACTGATAAACCATATTATTCTATATTAAGTCATAGCCTATATTTAATAATAAAGAATAAAAATATACTTCTATAAACTAAATTTATTTCCAACTAAATACTATGCTTTCTTTTAAAATCCACATATTTTTTAAAATCAATTGAGTATTTTACCAGATAAAATATTGTCTCCAAACAATTTATTTCTTCCAGAGATTGAGTTTTAAAATTCAGATCATTAGCAGTAGAATCTAATACCTTTATTTTTTCCAAGTCTTTAGATTTTTTAATTTCACTATCAATATCAATGAGTTGATTTTTATAAGCTTCAATTTTCATCAAAACTAAATTTAAAAAATCTTGATAGCTCTTTGAAAAACTTTTCCCCCCTAAAATTTTTGTGTTTCTATCAGGAAAATATGAAGGAATTATACCTTCACTTTCTAAGAAGGAAAGAGATGAAAAAACAAACTCTGTTTTTAAACTTATATCAATTTTTTCTATTTCTTCAAAATATTTCATATAATATGGGTTTCTATCATAAGCAGCGATATTATATCTATAAGCATTTTGATAAATAAATTTTAAAGTTTTTTCATTACCAGTATTAACTAATGGTTCAAATATCCCGTATTTTTCTAATATACTTCTATACTTTCTATAATTATTTAGACAATTATAAAATAAAGCTTCAAGTTCTGATTGTTGTAGTGTTGCTTTAAAAATATCAAAATACTGCTTTTGTTTTTTAGAGTAAGATTTATCTTCAAATTTTTCCAGTGCAATTAAAGTTTCATTACTATCAATTAGCCGAACTATTTGATAACAAATTCTAAAATAGCTACTAAAAGAGTTTATTAAATAATTATCATAATATTCCTCCCAACTTTCATAAGCTGTTTCTTTAAAATGCTTTAAATGTCTACTTATCGCCTCCTTACCAGTAATTTTTACAATTTCAAGCCCTGTCGCACTATTTAATGAGGATTTCCTTGCATTAAATGAAATATCTTGTATTGCATCATTCTTTGTTTTAAGTAATTCAAAGAAGATATTTTCAAAATTCTGAATTGCAATTTGCTGTTGCTGCTGTTCAGCCGCCTGAATTTGCTTTTCCAGACTAGCTTTCTGTAACGCTAAATTTTTTTGCTGTGTATTAACATTTTCCTCCTCAAGATTAGCAATTGTTCTTTGATGAGTCGCAGTCTCTTCAAGTACTCCTCTTGTATCTCGCAGTTCTTGAATTTGTAGTCTAATAGATGATGTTAACCAGTAGAAAGCTAATGCAGCTAAAACTGGATTTAGTGTACCCCCAACAAAATCACCAAATGTTCCCCATTTATCTTGATCTACATGGAAACTACCATGAAAATGAAAGAAATAACTTGCAAGTACTATTGTGATTAATAGCGCAGCTATAATTATCGACCACATAATCTGCTTTTCAATTTTTTTTAGGGAACCGTCTTGGTTTTCACTATTTTCTTTATTCATAAATAAATTCGTTAATATATTATTAAACGACATAAATTGTCGTCCTGGAAATGGTTATTATATCTTCTTTTCATTGAATAGTTCATTATTATAAGGCAATATACTTTTAAATATTCTTCTAAATTAGGATGTTATAAAAGTTATGAATTTAACTAATTTAACTGTAAACCGAATTATTATTCATCAAATTTTTCAAAAGACATCCGATACAATGACCCCTCCTGAGAAAAGTACTGAATACACAAGGTTTGATATAAAAGCTCAAATGGACTTTGATAGTCGAGTAGTTGGAGCATTAGGTTCAGACTCTAAAGCTGTATCTATGGAGATAGTCGATTTAGATGAAAAAGGTCTAGCTGCACTCATTAATAAGGCAGTAGATGATTCAGATACTGATTTTATCAATTCTTCTTTTGATATCGCCCATAAGTTAGCCAGAGCTCAATTTGAGAAAGGTCGAGCTATTGGAGGAGGTATTGTAGTCGTATTCACAGGTACTTATGGGGCTGCTGATAAAAAAATATTAGGAATTATGAAAGCAGATATTCATAGTGGTTATGAAAAAGTTAAGACTATTAATGGTCAGATATCTTTAAAACATATTGAAGATTTATTACTCACGCCCTCTTCTAGACTTTACAAAACGGTTGGTTTCTGTGAAAAGGATGAATATGATCCTTTATCATTAAACCTTAATGATAAATGGTCCGTTTTAATATCAGATAATCAAATCAGCCAAATGGATGGCAAAGCCGCTGCAGAATACTTTTATAGTACTTTTGCTGGCTGCGGGTATCCAGAAACTAGTGCACGTACAACAAAATTTTTCTATGATGCTACTAAAAGTTTTATACTTAACCTGGAAAATAAAACATCTGAAGAAAAGTATGAATTAACCAATGCCTTAACTACATATCTTAAATTAGGTCAATCTAGCTTAGTTAATCCTATTGATTTTGCGGAAAGTTTTTTCGGCAAAGAAATTATTGATGACTATAGAAGCCATCTTAAAGCTAATCAGATTCCACTTACTTCATTTACAAAAGATGTCGAACATATCAAGAATCAACTAAAACTTCATAAAGTCACTTTTAGCAATAATGTTAAAATTGAAGCTGATCCTGATACTTTTAAAAATGATATTTTAATGGAGACTATAGAAGGTGATATTGACGCAAATGGCACAACTCCAGAGTGGACTAAGATTATTATTAAGTCCAAGCTAATTATAAAAAAATGAATGAGAATACGTTTTTAGAAAAATGGATTTCTGAAGAACCTATCTATAAAGCATGGGGAGACTTTATTGTTTCCCAAATATTAGATGCACTGCGTGCAAAAGAGATTGATCCCAATAATTTTTTAAAAATATCTCCTAAGGTACGAATTAAAGATCAAAAATCCTTAATTGATAAAGCTTTTTATAGAAATAAACCTTATGTAAATCCTTATGATGAAATAGAGGATAAAGTTGGAACTAGATTTGTCGTTTTATTAACTGAAGATATTACTGAAATATGTGAAATTATTAAATCAAATGATACATGGACAACTTTCACCGCACGTGATTTTGAAGAAGAAAAAAGTTTAGATCCTCTATTATTTGCATATCAATCAATGCATTTCATTTTAAGACCTCGGCAGGAAGTTAACCTTGATGGTCTAATTATTCCTACGCACATCCCATGTGAAGTACAAATCAGAACTTTATTACAACATGCACATGCTGAGTTGACGCATGATGCTGTTTATAAAACTAAAAATAAAATAAAGCCTACTGTGCTTAGAACTGTAGCCAAATGTATGGCTTTAATTGAAACGACAGATAAGTTTTTTGTCGAAGCAACTCATGATCTCAATTCAGGTCCAATTACTGAATTTAAAATTATTGAAAGATTGGATTCTCTATACTTAACCGAAACAGGTTTATACTCTCATAATCAAAAATCATCTTTAATTGTATTTGATACTTTTGAGAAGTTTATAAATGAACAACTTTTTGACAATATTAAACAATTACTTGTAGATCACCCTTATCTTATAAGAAAAATTAAAGAAAGGTATTCCTCTTTTAATTTTTATCAACAAAGTTACATTCTTTTTGTTTATTGGCTAATAGAAAATAAGAAATATACTGTTATTGATGAATGGCCATTAGATAGGAAAATTCTAGAATATCTTGCAACAGATATTGGTATTAACTCTATAACTTAAAAAATAAAGGAAAATTCACTGGAGTGCTTAATTGTATTATGTAAAGTGGACAATAAATTTATTGCCCACCTATATGTTAAGTTATTCAACTTTAAATTTCTTAAGATGTTTAATCACGTCATCTTCGCTTAAAGTGTACTCTTTTAGTTTTAAATCACAGAATCTAATCCAATCTGTTTCGGTAGGTGCTAATTCAACTTCTGAATAAAAAGCTAACAAATTTGCTATTAATTTGTGGGTTTCAGAGATTAATAGTGCATACGTGTTTCTTGATTCCGCTTCTGAGTTAAACGTTGCGTTTGTATGGGATACGATTGAAATCAAACTAAAATCATCAGAAGAAAATGTATTTCTATACCATTCACCTGCAATCAATAATTGACCATGATTTTCTTTATTATAAAGAGAGTATTTTCTCGATTTAGCTTCAATTACCCAAACATGCTGATTATTAAATTTCCAAATTAAATCAGGTCCCTTACCATTAACATCAAACCTTTTACTTGAAAAGCCTAGATACTTAGCTAAATTATCTAGACTTTGTTCAAATTGATTAGCACTACTTTTTTCATTCAATTTTGATGCTATTTCTTTTAGCCCCGCTTTAATACCTTCTTTAAACTTAAATTTAGATATGAACTCGGCAACCTCTATCGACTGCTTTTGTGGTACAGCTAAATTGCCATAGTTTATTTGGGTAAGTGGTTTTAGTAAGTTACTATTTCTCTGGTAAGCTGACCTTTGATAAGATTGGTAGTGTTCAGAATTAATACTATAGGCAATCCTAGCACCTAATTGATATAACCATGCACTCACCTGTACATCCTTATCTCGATAACTGTCAATAAACCTATCTAACCTTTCTAAAGCTAATTGTTGCTGATTATTTATCCAATAAGTAAATATCTTTCTTTCTATTAATGCTGGTTCTACATCTGATTCTTGATCTTGTATTTCATCCATTTTCTTAGCTAAAGTTCTGGCGTGAAAAGTAGTCCATTGAGTATCTCTATTAAGACTTTGTTCAAAACAATCTATTAATGAGTTTTCATTACTAACAATTTTAGTAAGCTGTCTCCCTATCTCTAATTGGATTCGACTTGGAGCAGTCAGAATTTCATAGTTTTGGCTTTGAGATATCCAAGTTTTGAGGTCCTCTCCCATTAATATTACAACGCAAAAATCTCCACCACCTCTAGCTGCTCGACCAATCCCTTGTTCTACACGCTGCGCGATCATTTTTGACAAAGTCTTAGATCCAAAGAAGCTATTACTCTTAAAAATATCATAAGGTGAAGACCCTGAGGGTAACCCATCTAATATCAATAACCTACAGGAATCTCCTGCTAAATCTATACCATCATATCTATTAGATATAATAATTGGTTTATCAACTTCCCCTTTTAGCAATAAATCAATTCCATCATTAATAGTCTCTTTATTTAAAACATATCCGTAATCACGCCAGTCATTAGCTCTCTCATCCGAAGGTGTGATGATTAAAGTTCCAACCTTTTTTGTATTAGCTTTACTGAAAAGCCGCTTAAGAGTATCTACTGATATTTCTTCAGGAAGAAATATCATTCTTTCTCCAATACCTGCCAATGATCGATTTTTTATAACTGTTTCTATTGACTGTTTAGCTACTCCAAAGCTTCGTATTAATTCACTATCATCTGCAATTGTTGCAGACATAAACACTCTTTTTGGACACTCACTAAAAGAAGGAAAGCTCTCTATGATCGGTAAAATCGGTGTAATAGTAATAACTTTAGAACTTATTAGTACATGGCAATGTTTTAAATTATCTTTAATCAATGGCCAAGCAAAATCATTAGAAAAATTATTGCTTAGGTCGGTTACTAATAAATTATAATTGTCTAGCCAGCTCCAATAAGGAACTTCTAAAACATTAGAGGTATCCTGTCCATTTATTATTTCATGCAAACTTACTGTTTTATCAATTTGTTCAAAGGCATTGCTAAATATTTCACAAAACTTAGTATATAAATCTTTGTTATCTTTCCCATCTATATTAAGGGTATATACTTCCCGTATAATTGAAAAGGCGCTGTGCGCATCATCAAGAATAATTCCACCTAAGCTACAAAATTCCCTGCTACTTCCTTTAACTCCGAATTTGCTTTTCCCATTAAAGAGGCAATTATAATTACAAATAAGTATAGAATGTGCATTATAAAAATCAGCAGGTAAAGGTTCTCCTTTCTTATACTCACAAACTGGAAAGTTCATTAATCTAGCTTTTTCTAATGTCTGCTCAACCAGTTGATTATTAATGCATAAATAAACTACAGGCTTCTTAGACTCGTTAAGTATAGATTTTGCTATTAGAAGACCTACTAAGGTTTTACCACCTCCTGTATGAAGCTTAAGTATATTATCCTTATTATTCCTCTTTTCATACCAATCTTTTAACACATCAGCTTGACTACTATATAAATCATTAAAACCAAGTGGCTTCGGCATTTCCCGAAATATTTCTATTGGATCAATTAATGCATCTTCAGATAAAGCCCCATCTAATGCAGAAAAGTCAAACATAAAAAATTCCTTATTTCTTTTTGAATAAATAAAACTTATTAGCATCTCTAATTAAAAAATTTTATTTAGAAATATCTTAATATCTACTTAATAATCTTTTACAAAATATTCATATTAAATTCAATATAAGAGTTCTATAAATTAATTTAGGCTATTCGGAATAAAGTGTGGAATCTTCAACTGGTAAAGGTGGATATCTATAAGGTTTTAAGTGTGGAAATCTCTCAACACAAGTAACACAAATAGCTGAGTAATCGAATGGTGTCAGCAATCTTAAACAACATTCGCAGCGAATTAAATTTTCAAGTAAATCGACAAACTCTCTCGCTGTCATCTCCTCATCTATATCCATTCTTAAAGAAGGATATGGAGGTTTACGGTATTTATTAAACAATAGTCTAGCTCGCAATGTTTCAAAGTTATATCCACGCCCTTGACGATTAATAACTTTGGCAACCCCATTCAATGCTTCGGTATAACCATTAGATATAGGAAAGTCAAAGTAAGCTAGTATTTCTTCTCGCCAGTTTTTAACAGCAGTTAAAAGAGGTTTAAAGTCTTTAGTTGTGCGTTTCATTTCAGATGGGACAATTGCAATCCACTCATCAAGTATTGCTTCTGCATCATCACGGTTAGTTTGATCGTAGATAGAATAAAATAATTCTTTTAGACCATGTGCTATTGCAATACTTGGCTCATTTGCGAGCCACATATCAACATTGTATTTACCATGTTCATCAAGGTCTTTATAACGCATCCGCAGCAATGATTTCTTACGCATCCAATCTTTACCAATACTTTTTTGCTGATCTTTAGCTAAAGTGATGCGTACACTATCCATTGCTTGGTTTGCCATACGAACGACATGAAATTTATCAACAACGATTGGTATATTAGGGAAAATCTCATTTATGATTTTTTTGTAAGGTCTCCACATATCCATAGCAAAACCTTTAACGTCGTCATGGCGATGTTTCCATAACCACTTAGATACAGTATTAGATTCACGGTCAGTTAGCATCTCTACCGGTTTACGGTTAATAATATCTGTAATAACAAATCGTTGTTTACCATCAATCTTCGTTTCATCAATCCCAATCCAACCTAATAGTTCTGGATTGTAATTTTCATTGAGCTGTTGAATATATTTCTGAGTGATAGAGCGGATAGTTTTATCATCACATCCAATGTTTTCAGCTATACGTGTAAAAGTATCTTTAAGACATTGTGATTGAATGTATGAAACGCAACGCACTGTCATACGCATTTCAGAATGTATGCCGGTGACAGGCTGTATGAATGTGCTACCACAATCAAGACAACGGTAGCGTTTAAGCACTGCGTTGATCACAACAGGTAAGCCGCGAACTGGACTATCACGATATGTAACTGGTTTTGGACCATGTTTATAAAATGATGGGGAACCGCACTTTAAGCAAGCAGTTGGTTGTATATCGTACTCAGCATCAATGACTAAGTTGTTATTTTCATCCGTCCTTAAAACAGTCCAATTTTTGAGACTTAAAATATCAATCATGTGCTAGTTTATTCAAGTTTTAGAAGTCTGCATTTAGTTCCTCTTCATTCTCTCTCCTATGGTATAGCAAAGCAATATCTTTGGATTTCTGTAGGCGATTTGAAAATAGTCGGGTTAATCCCACACGATATTCCGATTAGCCAATATAACTCAATTCTTCATAGAATAATTTTTATAGATTTTGATAGAAAATTTAATAACTTTGACAACTTATTTGCTAAATTAGGGAAATTCCAGAGTTTGATAGAAAAGTGCTAGAAGTTTTACGCCAACCGCTTGAGTCAAAAGAAATCATTATTTCACGAGCAGCTCGGCAAATTACTTATCCGGCTAACTTTCAGCTCATTGCTGCGATGAACCCCTGCCCATGTGGTTATGCGTTTAACCAAGACAGCCGTTGCCAATGTTCACCTGAGAGTATTAAACGTTATCAGAACCGTATATCGGGGCCATTACTTGACCGCATTGATTTACATATTGATGTGCCACCATTAAAAGCTCAAGAACTGCAAGATCCAACACCTGCTGAAGACTCCAGCAGTGTTCGACAACGCGTGATTTCTGCTTATGAACAACAAATGCAAAGACAAAATTGTTTAAATCAGGCGCTTTCACCGAAGCAACTAGAACAATATGCTGTCCTTGATAGTACTTCACAGCGAATGATTGAAATGGCACAGCAACGTTTAAATCTATCGGCTCGTGCTTATCACCGTGTTTTACGAGTAGCACGAACCATTGCCGATTTGGCTCAAAGCGAGATGATCCAAAGTCCTCATCTCACAGAAGCACTCTCCTATCGAGGCAATCATTCTTAAGGTAAAACAGCGGATCGTGTATCCGCTTTTTTAATATGTATATGAGTTGTTCATTAGAGAATTTGTTAAAGCCTATATAAAAAGGCAAAAAAGAGGACGCTATGAAAATTTTGGCTATCTCGGGTAGTGCAAGAAAAGCATCTACAAATACTGCGCTATTACGAGCGATGAAAGATATCGCACCGTCCAGTATTGAGTTTTCAGTTTTCGATCAAATTAATAGTTTTCCTGTCTTTTCTCCAGATGATGAGGGCGAAAAAACACCTTCCATAGTGGAAGATTTCATCAAATCTTTTTCTGATGCAGATGGAATTATTATTTCAAGTCCTGAATATATTCGTTGTATTCCGGGCGGTCTTAAAAATGCAATTGATTGGATGGTTTCCCGTACCGAAATCATAGACAAGCCCATTGTTCTAGTTCATGCATCTAGTCGCGGTGACGACATGCTAGTTTCTTTAAGAAGAGTACTTTCGACAGTGAGCAGCAACTTTTTTGAAGATTTGTTTTTACGCTTCTCTCTTCTCAGTAAATCTCCCGAACAAATTTTTGAAATACTACATACTGAAGAATATAAGTCACAAATCACGCCATTCCTGCTTAGCTTTGTCTCAGAGATTCAAACATATAAAGACCAATTAGAGTGAACTTTCTTAAAATGAAACAGCGGATAATGAGTCCGCTGTTTCATTAAGAACCTTATCTAAGGTCTCGATTAGAGAAGTAATTTCTTTCTCTGATAAAGCGGCAAAACCCAAGCGAATACAACAATTAGAAGACCCTATTTGTTTAAACTTATGCTCTGTATCAATGTTAAGTTCTTTTAATTTTATAAGCTGATCTTGAGTAAATGGTTTCTGGAATTTCACCCATAACGCCATTCCACCCGCGGGTGGTTGTATATGAACACGCCCTACAAAAATTCTTTTAAACTCAGCTAACGCATGGTCTCGGCGAAGTTGATATATTTTTTTCATTTTACGGATGTGTCTTTTAATTTCACCCCGTTGCATTAAATCTGCTAAGGCAAGTTCAGTAATATTATTACCTTGCCGATCAATCAATAAAATATCTTCAGTAATCGATTGAATAATTGATGGCAATGCCACGATGTAGCCTAAACGGATCCCGGGTGCAAAAACTTTAGACAATGAGCCAACATGAATGACTAATTCAGAATGAGGCAAACTCGCTAAGGGTGGCATAGGGCGACTGTCATAATGGAATTCATGGTCATAGTCATCTTCAATAATATAAAAGCCCCATTTTTTTGAAAGCTCTAAGAGTTGCAGACGGCGATTCATTGGCATGGTGACAGTTGTGGGATATTGATGATGCGGAGTTGTATAAATAGCAGCAACCGAATGTTCTTTTAAAATCCGTTCTAAATCTTCAATGACAATACCTTGTTCATCTAATTTGACAGAAACGACCTGAAAACCATTTGATTGGAACGCTTTAAAAGCAGATGGATAGTAAAGCTCTTCAACAACGATAACACCCTGCCTATTAGGTAATGCACGAGATGCAAGAAAAATTCCCATCTGGCTACCCCGTACAATACAAATCTCATCTGCGGCAACATTCATAAAACGTTCCATTGACAACATTTGTTGTAAGGCTTGTCTTAACTCAATCATACCTCGTGGGTCACCATATCCCATGTACTGGTTTTGAGTAATCTTAATCAGTGCATGCCGATAGGCGCGTGAAAATAGTTCGTAGGGAATAAGCCGTGGATCTGGTACACCATCGTTATGTGGATATAAAGCAACTTCTTGAATAATTGGCTTCTCATTAACTTTCCGCTCAGATATTGACTCTATTTTGAGTTGTTTTTCTGGCAAAACATCTGCCACAAATGTGCCTTTTCGGGGGCGAGTCACCAGCCATCCTTGTGCTTCTAATTCTTCATAGACCGCTTGTACCGTTTTCCGATTAATTCCTAATTCTTTTGATAGGCTACGAGACCCCGGCAGCATAGTCCCTTGCGCCAAACGGCCACTTAAAACTTCCTGACTAATCAAGTTAGTAAGCTTTAAAAAAACTGTTTTTTCTTCTCTTTCATCGATACGAAAATGTACTTGCCACGGTCTTAGCATATTTGCCCCATCTGGACCATATAACTTATAAAAACTGGATGTATTGATTCATCCAGTTGTTTTCTATTCTGCCTTCACTTACTTAATTTGGTCAACTGGACTGGAGAAGAGATGAAGACAGCTTCTTTAAACAAACACGACTTAATGCAATACGCACAACAAGACATGCAAAAGTGGATTAGCGACTCAGACTTAACTGATCGTCAAAAGCTTGCACTCACTTGTCGTATTTTATTTGACCATGGCCATGATGCTGGTTTAGCAGGCCAAATTACTTGCCGTAGTGAAA
>Ga0308161_1002783_pt1 | contig 17961 bp, 21 predicted proteins | sample PhyFR2_FD_201034 | JGI IMG/M metagenome (GOLD analysis project Ga0308161, IMG submission 201034) | Phyllosphere microbial communities from UC Gill Tract Community Farm, Albany, California, United States - DLSLF.R2 | ecosystem: Host-associated > Plants > Phyllosphere > Unclassified | place: USA...
GGCCGAAGCTCACCAGCAGGTTCACCATGCCGATCAGGGCGATGCCCAGGAAGGTGATGCCGATCGTTGCCGGATCGAGCTGCTGGCCGAGGCCGACGAAGCCGATGGCGAAGTTGGCGGACGAGAAGGTGACGTGGCGCACGTCGAGCGGCAGGCCGAGCAGGAAGCCGGCGGTGGACGTCACGCCCATCAGCACGCCGAACACGGCGTTGCCCATCAGGCCGCCCAGGTTGTCCTCGAGGTAGCGTGCGAAACGGGCCCGGCGTTCCTCGCCGAGCAGGCGGCGCAGCCAGCGCAGCTGCTGCACGCGGCGGCCGATGCGCGTGTACAGCGCCTTGTTGTCGTAGTAGCCGGAGACGAGGCCGGACACGAACAGCCACACGCCCGCGATCGCCGCGTGGAGCAGGGCGAGCGAATGCCACGGGTGGCTGTCGGCGATCAGGTGTTCGGCCTTGGCCGGGTTCACGAGGTGCGTGCCGAAGATCCAGTACCACGCCAGCGCGATCATCCAGGCGACGGGAATCACCGTCGCGAGGTTGCCCAGCACGGCGACGATCTGCGTGCGGAACACCTTGTTGATCAGCGCGGCCATGCTGTCGACGTCGACCTGGCGCCGGCTGCCCCGGCCGCTGCCGCGCTGCGCCGTCTCGTGCAGGGCGGCCGCGATGCGCGCGGCCGTCATCGCCGGCTGCTTGGTGGCGATCGTGAAGTGCAGGATGTGCACGAGGATGAAGCCGGCCGCGTAGTTCAGGCTGTACAGCAGCGCTTCGATCAGCGGGGCCGTGTGGCGGTACGAGATCAGGATCTTCACGAGCGCCATGAAGCCGATGACGATGCCGGCGCCGGCCGACGACGTGAACATGCCGCCCAGGTCGGCGCGCCGCTCGGCGATGTAGTGCTCGCCCGTGCGGCTGGCGTTTTCCGTGACGTTGCGCGCCAGCAGGTCGACGTTGTCGCGCAGCAGGCCGCGGATCTCGTACTTCGTGTTGTGGGCTTCCGCCAGTTCCTGCGCGAGGTCGACGGCGGCGGCGCGGCGCAGGCTCGTCGGCGGCGCTTCCGGCGGCGTCGCCTCGTTGGCGAGCGTTTCCACGTCGATGGTGGGCGCCGCGGGCAGTTCGCCGCTCGTGTCGACGAGGAACAGCAGCTTGCGCAGGCGGTCGATGCTTTGCGTGAGCGCGACCAGGAGGTACGTCAGCGCGACGCTGGTGCCGGAGGCGAGCGCGCCGCGGCGGATCTTCAGCACGACGTCCTCGCACTGGTCGAGCATCACGAGCAGGTGGCGCGCGTCGTCCATCGTGGCAGTGTCGCCGCCGTCGCCGGTCGCGCTCCTGTCGCCGGCCAGCAGGCGGTTGTAGTCGTCGAGGTAGCGGTTGGCCTCGATGTTCTGCATGAGGAACGGCGAATCGACTTCCTCGATTTCCATGTGGGCGTGGATCAGCCGCGGCTCCAGCCCGAGCGCGCATACGCGGCAGGACAGGGTACGGATCGCGTCCAGCAGGCCGGCCAGCACGATGCGGCGCGCGCGGTCGGGGTCGTCCGCGTCGGCGGTTGCGGCGGCGCTGGCGGCTGCCGCGGCGCCGGGGGCTGCGTCGGCGTCGGTGTCGGCAGGCGGGGCGGCGTTCGCGACGACGTCGAACAGGTCGAGCCAGTCGGCGGTCGGGACGGCGCGGATCCACTGGTAGTCGTCGTCGCGGCACAGCACCTGGTCGAGCGTGTCCGACAGGTACAGCTCGTCCAGCGCGGGCGGCAGTACGCGGTAGGCGATGCGTTTCTTGAGTTCCGTGAAGAAGCCGTCGTTGGACAGGATGCCGACGTCGGAGTACAGGCTCGTGTGGCGCCGCGTCGCGAGCAGGCGCGTGACGTAGCGGCGCAGCGCCCACGCCTGGCCCGGATGGCCCTTGAGGAGTTGCGTGAGCGTGCGCACCTGCGCGCGCGCGTAGTCGTGGTCGCGCGCGCGGCGTGGCCGCAGGCGGTCGACCAGGTCGACAAGGAGGTCGATGCGGTCGCTGTCCGGATCGAGGCGTTCGAGAATCGAGAGCATGTAAAAAACTTCACGGCATGGAAAGGGCAGTGTACGCGTGGATACGCACGAGCACTGTACGCTGACGAACCGAGCGGCAGGAGGTCCCCGCACGGCCCGGCGGCGGGTACGCTACACTCGATGCCTGACGTCATCATCGAGGGAATCATGTACCTGACTTATTACAACGGACAATGGGCCGAAGGGAATACGCCGCTGTTCGGCGCGATGGACCACAGCGTGTGGCTGGGCTCGTCCGTGTTCGACGGCGCGCGCGCCTTGCGCGGCCACCTGCCGGACCTGCGCCCGCACCTGGAGTGCGTGATCGCGTCCGCCGAGAAGCTGGGACTGCGCTGCCCGTCGACCGTGGACGAGATGGAAGCGCTGGTGCGCGAAGGCGTCGCACGCTTTCCGGCCGATGCGGAGCTGTACATCCGTCCGCTCGTGTTCGCGTCCGAAGGGTTCCTGATCCCGGTGCCGGAAGCGGCCGGCTTCGCGCTGACGCTGTTAGACGCGCCGCTGCCGCCGTTCACGGGCTTCTCGGCCTACCTGTCGCCGCTGCGCCGTCCGGAGCCGACGATGGCGCCGACGGACGCCAAGGCATCGGCGCTGTACGCCAACACGGCGCGCGCGCTGCGCGACGCGAAGGCGCAGGGCTTCGACAACGCCGTCCTGCTGGACGCGGCCGGCAACGTGGCCGAGTTCGCGTCGTCCAACCTGTTCCTCGTGACGGAGGCGGGCGAGGTGGTCACGCCGGCGCTGAACGGCACGTTCCTGGCCGGCATCACGCGCGCCCGCGTCATGGCGCTGCTGGCGGACGCCGGCGTGCCCGTGGTCGAGCGCACCGTCAACCCGGACGAGCTGGAGACGGCGCGCGAAATCTTCAGCACCGGCAACTACGGCAAGGTTACGCCGTGCATCCGCTACGGCACACGCGCACTCCCGGCCGGCCCGGTGGCCCGCCAGGCACGCGATCTCTACCTGGCGTACACCGAAACCACCTGACACTTGGAAATTCGGGGTCAGAGCACATTTTTTGGCAATATTCCGCGAGCAGCAGTTTTGCCTCTTTACGACGCTGGATGCCTACCCTGCATCGTGATGCGGCACCGGAGCCGGCGCGCGCAACGCAGTAGGCATCGAGATAGCGTGCTCGCTGGTGCTCGAGCAACATTGATAAAAAATGTGCTCTGACCCCGAATTTTTCCAACGCGGTAGGCACCGGGGCGGCGCGCGCAACGCGGCACGCAATGAGCCGGCGTGCGCTTGGTGCTCGAGCGACATTGATAAAAAATGTGCTCTGACCCCGAATTTCTCTGACCCCGAATTTTTCGCCAGCCGGTGCCGGGGGGACATTGATCAAAAATGTGCTCTGACCCCGAATTGGTCGATTATTTGCCGCGCGGCGCCGGGGCCGGGGTCGGGCGCAGGTTGCCGCAGTCGGCCGCCAGCCACGTGCCCGTGACGTTCATGTCGACGGTCCGGTCGCGGCCGCCTTCGGCGCTGCGCATCTTGACCTGGGCGCGGTAGCTCGTGTCGCTGTCCGCGATCAGTTCGCCTTCGCCGCTTACCTTCGGCCGCGTGCAGCTGAACGTCACGTGGCCGCGCGTGCTCGACTGTTGCGTGAACGTCTGCTTGCAGTCGCCCTGCTGGACCGGGAATTCCTTGCGTTCGGCCATCTCGCGCGTGAGGCACATCTTCGTCTGCAGCGCGCCGCCGGCGCCGACGTCGAGCTGCACGCCGTTTTGCCGCAGCATCCCCTGCAGCTGCTGGCGCTGTTCGGGTGTCATGTTGGCCATGTACGTTTCCGCGGCGGACATCGCCTGCTGGACCTGCGGGTCGCTCGACGACACGTTGTTCGTGAGCGACCACAGGCCGGGCCGCATCGTCTGGGCACCGGCCGGGAGCGCGGCGGCGAGGGCGGTACAGGCGGACGCGAGCAATACGGCGTGCGCGATGGGGGATCTCATCGTGGGTATTTCCTTTCGTTGAACAGAGGGGCTCAGGACGCTTCGCCGTGCCGGCCCAGCACGTGGCGTTCCAGGTGCAGCAGCAGGAGGACGGTCTTGGCGTCGACGATACCGCCGGTGCCGATCATGGCGAGCGCATCGTCGAAATCCAGTTCGACGACCTCGATGTCCTCTCCTTCTTCCGGCTTGCCGCCGCCGGGCCCGCAGCGCCGGTCGCGCTCGTATTCGGCGACGAACAGGTGGATGCGTTCCGTGGTCGATGCCGGACTCACGTACAGCTGCATGGCCGGCTGCAGCCGGTCGACGTCGTAGCCCGTTTCCTCGCGCACTTCGGCCAGCGCGCGTGCGGCCGGGTCGGCGCCTTCGAGCATGCCGGCCGCGGCTTCCAGCAAAAAGCCGTCGTGGCCGTTCAGGCGTGCGCCGAGCCGGAACTGGCGCGTCAGTACGACCGAGCGGTGCGTGCGGTTATACAGCAGCACGGCGGCGCCGTCCGCGCAATCGTAGATTTCGCGGGACTGCACCTGCGGCGCGCCGTCGCGGCGGCGCTGCGCGTAGGTGATGTTTTTCAGGGGTAGAAAATGGTCCGAGAGAATTTCTTCACGGACGATGCGCACGGTGTCGTCGGACATGGCGTCTCCTGTGATTGGCCTGGCCCGAGCATACACCGTGCATCGCGGGATGCGGCGCGCGGGCGCCGCGTCCGGTCAGCCCTGCTGGGCCGGTTCGCCGACGAAGATCTCGACGCGGCGGTTGCGCGCGCGGCCGGCCGGGTCGTCGTTCGAGGCGACCGGTTCGCGCGCCGCGCGGCCTTCGACCGTGATGCGCGACGGATTCACGCCGCGCGCCGTCAGGTAGTCGCGCGCGTGGGCGGCGCGGTCGAGCGACAGCGGCTGGTTGATCCCGTCGCCGCCGGTGCTGTCCGTGTGGCCGATGATGGTGACGTACGTGGCCGGATTTTCCTGCAGCGTGGACGCGAAGCGGTCCAGGATCGGGCGGAAGTTCGGCTTGATGTCGGCGCGGTTCGTGTCGAACGAGATGTCGCTCGGGATGTCCAGCTTCAGGCGGTTGTCGGACGTCTGCGACACCTGCACGCCGGTGCCGCGCGTGGCCTGTTCCATGGCCTGGCGCTGCTGCTCCATGTGGCGCGACCAGACGTTGCCGGCGACGGCGCCCGCCGCCGCACCCAGGATCGCGCCGCGCGAGGCCCGGCCGGAACCGCCGCCGCCCGTCGAGGCGCCGAGGATCGCGCCGAGGCCGGCACCGACGCCGGCACCGGTGGCGGTGCCGCGCTGGGTCTGGTTCATGTCGGCACAGCCGGTCGCGGCGACGGCGAGGGCGACCGTGCACAGGGTCGATCGGATCAGGGTTGTTTTCATATTGGGCTCCTTCCAAAACAAAAATATCCGTTTCGTAGTCGCACCCGCAGAAGTGGGCACGACCGCGAAACGGATCGGTCAGGTCCGCAGCGGGCTGCGGAGCGGCACGGACAAGCGTGCCGTCAGGTCAATTCTATATGCCTCGGCCACTGATCAGGCGCACCAGGATCATGATGACGGCGACGACCAGCAGGATGTGGATGAAACCGCCGACGGTGTAGGAGGTGACCAGGCCAAGCAGCCACAGGATGATAAGAACTACGGCAATGGTGTAGAGCATGATAATGTCCTCATGGTTTGACGGCGATGCGGTGCCGTGGAATACAGTATCGATCTAACAACCGCCGCGATCCGTACGATGCCGTACATTACGCAGCGTTTTTTTGTTCTTTGTACAAGCCGGGCATCCAGCCCATGAAGCCCATGAGGCCCAGGCAACCGATCAGGCAGCTCAACAGCCCGCCCGTGATCAGAAAGAAAACGTCCTGTGCCGCCATGTCCCCCGGCTGCGGCGCCGATCCGGTGCTGGCCAGGCCGAAGCCCGTCAGCAGAAGTCCCCAGAGAATGATGCCGATCCATGCAAGACTGTTCATGTCGCGTCCTTTCGTGTGCGTGTTCGTAAGCGTGTTCTCTGCCGTTCTAACTGCTGAGCTCGATTCTTATGCGGCCGGGCGAACCGCTCCGTGCGCTGGCGCACATTGCGCGAAAGAAAATAAAATGGGCGATCATGCAATGGGTATGGTCGGGTTGATACGGCCGGACGGTCCTCGCGACACAGGCCGGGTTCCCGCCCGCCGGCTCGACCGGTGCCGTGTCGAGTCACCGAATTAACGCGAACACAGCCAAAAAAAAGGCCGGCATCGCGCCGGCCTCGATGGCTCGAACGTGGAAGGATCAGGCCGCGCGCAAGGCGCCCTTGACGATGCGCACGCGCTCGCCCGTGCGCCATTGCGGGGCGCTGTGCTGGTGGAACGTGCGCAGGGTGCCGTCGTCAAGGCGGACACGGATCTCGTAGCTCGTATTGGCCTTCATGTTGCCTTCGACCTGGTTGCCCACGACGGCGCCGCCGACCGCACCGGCGACCGTGGCCAGTTGACGGCCGTGGCCGCTGCCCACCTGGTTGCCGAGCAGGCCGCCGAGCAGCGCGCCGCCGGCCGCGCCGACGCCGCTGCCCTGGGCGCGCGTGCGGATCTGGCGGATCGATTCGACGTTGCCGCAGTTGCCGCACCAGTTGCCGCGCGTATCGGCCTCGGCGACCTGCGTGTCGCGCACCCTCGCCTTCGGCAGCGGGGCCGGTTCGGCCGGCGCGTAGCGGGGCGCCGGGGCCGGCACAGGGGCATAGTCGGACCCCGCAGCGGTCGAACCCTGCGTGCCGCTGGCGCCGTAGGCCGTGCCGGGCGCGGCGTACGCCTGTGCGCCGGCCGGTGCCGGATACGCTGCGGCCGGTGGCGTCGGGTAAGCCGGTGCCGGCTGCGGCTGCGATGCGAGCGGCAGGGCCGGCGCGGCGCCCGGCGGCAGCGCGGACGGCGCCGCATAGCCCGGCTGGCCCGGCTGCTGCAGGCCGGCCGACAGGGCGGCGCGGTCGGCGTCGGTCAGCTGGCCGCGGCTGCCGCCTTTGGACGACGGCAGCCAGCCCATGATGGCCGCCGTGCCGACGGCGCAGAACAGGATGACCGCGATGGCGGCGGCGATCAGGAGGGGGTGCTGCCTGGCCCTCGCGGGCGATGTGGGATGCGTATCCATGGCTTTCCTTTTGTATGAGTCCGGTACGTTCGATTGTCCTTGTCAACAACACCCGGTTCCGTGCGTCACCGTACATACTTGCCCTGGCGCGCTCGGTAGGCTGACCGAAAGTTGTCAGCAATTGTTTCCAGACGGTGTAAATACCGCCCGCTTACGTACCGGGTCGCACCGATCCACGAAGTCCAACCGCGAGGGTCCGATGAATTCTGCCGCACCACCGCTCGTCGCCGAGCACAATGCCAACCTCCTGCTGGCCGCACTGCCGCCGCAGGAACTGGCACGGCTGCTGCCGGCGCTCGACCAGGTCAAGGTGGACATCGGCGCGGTGCTGAGCGAGCCGGGCGAGCCGCTGCGCCACATCTATTTTCCGCACGACTGCCTGATCTCGATGATGGCCGTCGCCGAAGGCCGCATGACCCTCGAAGTGGGACTCGTCGGCCGCGAAGGCATGCTCGGCGCCACGGTCGCGCTCGGGCACGACACGAACCAGATCCGCGCCGTCGTCCAGCGCGCCGGCAGCGCCAGCCGCATCGACGCCGAGCGCCTGCGCGCCGAATTCGCCCACAATCCGGCGCTGCAGCGCGTGCTGTACCGCTATACCGACGCGCTGCTGGCCCAGGCCATCCAGATCGCCGTGTGCAGCCGCTACCACGTGCTGGAGGCGCGGCTCGCACGCTCGCTGCTCGTCACGCGCGACCGCCTGCAATCCGACAAATTCCACCTCACGCACGAATTCCTCGCCCATGCCCTGGGCGTGCGCCGCGTGGGCGTCACCAAGGCGGCCAGCGCGCTGCAGCAGCAGGGACTGATCAACTACAGCCGCGGCAACATCGAGATCCTCGATCCCGAGGGCCTGGCGGCGGCCGCGTGCACGTGCTACGAGATCGTGCGCGAGGCCGGCGCGGGTGTCGGGGCGCCGGTGCTGGTCTGAGGCGGTTCGAGCCCGGTCACGACAGCGTCGCCCCCCGCGCACGTTTGAGCCGAGTTCCACGCTGACCGCGATGCACCCAGTACTTGGGTCCCCGCCTGCGCGGGGACGACGGTCCGGCGGCGCTGCCGGTTGATGGCGAAGCGGCCGGGGCGGGTGGGGGCGCGCCGGTGCTGGTTTGAGCATGCCGTTGCTGGTTGGCGTCGGTGCCGTACGGCGCCCGCCCGCCCCACGCTACGCTTGCCCGACCCGGACGGCGGCGCCCCCGCTCGGGCGGGATCCTGGGTTCCACGCTTATCGCACTGCACGCAGCACCTGGGCCGCCGCCTGCGCGGGGGCGACGAATGTCGATCGCGCCGCGTCGCGCCCCTGTCCGTACGCCGGAAACGACGACGCCCCGGCATGCGGGGCGTCCTGGGTACCGCGTCGGGCAGTGCTCAGTGCGTCGACTTCACCTGGTTGCCGACCACGCCGCCGACGGCCGCGCCGCCGATGGTGCCGACTGCGCTGCCGCCGGTCAGCACGCTGCCGGCCACGGCGCCGACGCCTGCGCCGACGGCGGTGTTACGGTCCTGGGTCGACATGCCGGCGCAGCCGGTCAGGCCGAGGGCCACGGTGGCCAGCGATGCGGTCGCGATGATGTGCTTGATGGTTTTCATGATGATCTCCTTTGCGGTGGGTTGCTTACTTAAGGCGCAGCTCGTTCCTGACCGATCTGACGCCCTTCACGGTGCGTGCGGCCGCGGCGGCCGCGGCCACGTCGTCCGCCGAGCTCACGAATCCGCTCAGCCGGACGACGCCCTGGTCCGTATCGACGTCGATCTCCTTGACGCTCAGGCTGGCATCGCCGAGGAGGGCAGTCTTGACGCCCGCCGTGATGGCGGCGTCGCCGGGTTGCTGGATGGATGCCGTCCGGCTCTCCGTCGCACAGCCCGCGATCCCGCACAGAACCAGTCCCGCCAGCAGTGCCGTTCCTGATACCGCTGCCCGAACCTGCCCCATATCGAATCGTGTCATTCCGCCTGCTTTCCTCGCGATGCCGGCCTGCACTTGTGAGGAGCGCCGCCGGCCTTACCATGTGCCCAGATTACATGTGCCACGCATACCGGTCTGTACGACAAATAACACTGAACACTTTGTAACACTTCTCGTGGCCTCAACGCTTCGCGCTCTTGCCCGGCGGCGGTGCGACGGGCTTGGCGCCGGCGCGCGCGAGCAGGGTCTTGCACGGGCTGTCCTCGCCCGGCCCCGTGTTGATCAGCGGGAGCAGGGCGGCCGCCGGTGCCGCCACGACGGCCAGCGCCACCGCCGCGCCGCCCTTCAGCGCCAGCACCTTCTTGTCGAGCGACAGGTCCGGATGCTTGAACGTGCCGCGCACGTAGAACGGCGTGCGCAGCGTGAACAGGCGCAGCGCCTTCGTCTCCGGCTTGATGCGCAGGTCCATCTGCTCGTTCGACATGTTGACCCAGCCGTTGATGTCGATGATGGCTTCTTCCGTGTCGAGCACGAACGTGCGCGTGCTTGCCACGCCGTCCTTCACCCCCAGGTCGGCCGCCAGGCAGTTCAGTTGGACCTGCTTGTCGCCGAACAGTTTCGTGATGATGACGTTGCCGACGTTCAGGCCGGCTTCTTCCAGCAGCAGCTTGCTGACGACGCCCTGGCTGACGAGACCCTTCACTTCGCCGTTCGAATTGGCCAGCATGGCGCCGACCGAGTCGCCGGTCGCGGTCAGCTTCGCTTCGCCGTAGATCGAGCCGACCGTCGCCTGCATTTTTTCGATCTGCGGGAACAGCTGCTTGATCTGGATGGCGCGCGCCTTGACGTCCGCGGTGGCCTTGATCGGATTGTTCGGGTTGCTGCCGTCGAGCTTGATGTTCGAGTTGACGTTGCCGCCGGCCATGACGAAGTCGAGCGGCTGCAGGGTCAGCACGCCGTCGTTCATCTTGATGTGGCTCTGGATCTTGCTGATCGGCAGATCCTTGTCCTTGATGATGCGGTCGGCGGCGAAGCGCACGTCGGCGTCGATCGTCTTCCAGCGCTCGGTATGGAATTTCTCGACCGGCAGTGCCTTGTTGGCCGGCTGCACGGCGTCGACGCCGCGTTCGCGCTTGCTCGCGTTCGAGTCGGCGCCGACGACCGGGCCGAGGTCGGCGAAGCGCAGCTGGTGCGAGACGACGTTGCCGGTCAGCCTGTTGCGCGGCTTGCCGGTGGCGAATTCGAGGCGGCCGGCGATGTCGGACTCGCCGACCTTGCCCTTGAACTTGTCGTAGACCCAGCGGCTCTTGTCCGTGCCCAGTTCGCCGGTCAGGTGGCCGTCGGTCGAGAACGCGGGCGTTTCCGGCAGCAGCACGCCGGTGAACGGATACAGGCGCGCCATCGACGGCGCGGCGAGGGTCAGGCGCAGGTCGACGCCGGCCAGGTGCGCGGGCCGGGTCACGGTGCCTTCGACGGCCACGCGCGATTTGGCCGAATGGACGTCGACCTGCACCGGGAAGGGTTCGTCCTGGTTGCGCAGCGACAGCACGGCGCCCGTCTTGCCGCCGCCGCTGACCGGTGCGCCGTTGTAGTCGCCGCGCACCTTGAACGCGATGCCGTAGGTCGGGTCGTTCGCGATCGTGTCGATGTCGGCGGTGATGTCGGCCTTGGTGACGGCGTCGATGAAGCGCACGGTGCCCTTGTTCAGCACGACGCGCTCCAGGTCCAGCTCCCATTTCGATTTCTTTCCCTCGCGCTTGTAGACCCAGTTGTAGTGCGTCGGGTCGGTGCGCAGCAGCTCGGCCTGCGGGCCGTCGAAGCGCAGCACGGGGACGTGGATGCGGTGGCCCAGCAGGCCGAACGGATCGAGCGAGAACGAGAACTGGCGCACGCTGGCCATGTCGCGCTGCGGCAGGCCGGCGGGGTTGCCGACGTGGACGTCGTCCGCGTACAGGTGCGGCCAAGGGATGTAGTCGCGCCAGGTGCGCTGGCCTTTCGGGATCGTCTTCGACGGCTGCTCCCAGTGCACGGCGAGGTTGCCGCGGATGGCGAACGGCCGCTCGATGGCGTCGCTGACCTTGTCGTTGAGCCAGGGCTTGACGCGGTTCCAGTCGAACGTGAGCAGGATGATGATGGCGATGATGGGAATCGCCACCAGTACGCCGACGATGCCGAGCGTGATCTTGAGCGGGCGCGACATGTGCGCGCCGTGGGTGGGCTGTTGGGCTGTCATGGGCCTTCCTTCTTGTGTGCCGGTATTCCGGTGGGATGGGTTGAAGGCAGATTAACGTAAAGGCCATGCCCATCTATGTGCGATGCCGCACCGTGGGGCGGCCGCAGCAGAGCCGGGGCCGCGTCTATGTGCGCCAGCGAACTGATGGCGCCGGGACGGAGGGTTATAACGTTACCAACACAATCTCAAGACAGGAGTCGCAAGATGGATACGAAATCGATCAACCTGCTGACGCGGGTCGGCGCAGCCGCTGTAGTGCTCTCGCTGGCCGCCTGCGCCAGCCCGGAAAAGACCCCGGCCACGGCTGCCGTCGCGGTTTCGCACAATGCCGTCGAAAACGCCGTGTCGGCGGGCGCGCCGGAACTCGCGCCGACCGAGATCAACGCCGCCCGCGACAAGATGATGCGCGCCAACCAGGCCCTGGCGGCCAAGGACTACAAGGCGGCACGCGAACTGGCCGTGCAGGCGCAGGTCGACGCGAAGCTGGCGCAAAGCAAGGCCAACTCGGCCAAGGCGACCGCCGCCGCGAATGCGCTGAACGAAGACCTGCGCGTGCTGCGCCAGGAAGTCGACCGCGCCAACTCGGACCAGCAGCAATAACTTGAACAAGAAAGGAAGCATCATGAAATTGAATTTCTTGAAGGCTATCGCATTGGCCGGCACCGTCGGACTGACCGCGTGCAGCACCGTCCCGACGACGACGCCCACGCTGGACGAAGCGCGTGCCGACTTCGTCGCGGCCAACAACAATCCGCAGATCGCGACGTACGCGCCGATGGAATTCAAGCAGGCCGGCGAGTCCCTCGACCGCGCCAACCAGGCCGCCGCCAACAAGGAAAGCCTCGACACGATCGACCGCCTGGCGTATGTCGCCAAGCAGCGCATCGCCACCGCGCAGGAAGTGGCGAAGGCCAAGACGGCCGAATCCCAGGTCGCGAAGGCGGGCCGCGAGCGCGACCGCGTCCAGCTGGAGGCCCGCACGGCCGAAGCCGACCGCGCCAAGCGTGACGCCGCCACCGCCCAGGCGCAGGCCGCCCAGGCCCAGGCCCAGGCCCAGGATGCGCAGGCCCAGGCCGCCGCGGCCCAGCAGCAGGCCGCGCAGCAGACCGAGCGCGCGTCGCGCCTGGAAGCGCTGCTGGTCGAACTGCATGCGCAGAAGACCGAGCGCGGCATGGTCGTCACGATCGGCGACGTGCTGTTCGCCACCGACCGCGCGGAACTGAACGCGAACGGCATGGCGACCGTGCGCAAGCTGGCCGACATCATGACGCAGAATCCCGGCCGCACGGTGATGGTCGAAGGATTTACCGACAGCACGGGCGGGGCCGCCCACAACAAGGACTTGTCCGAGCGCCGCGCCGCGTCCGTCGCGCAGGCCCTGACGAGCCAGGGCGTGCCGCGCGAACGCATCGCCATGCGCGGCTACGGCGAGGCGTTCCCGGTCGCTTCGAACGACTCGGCGTCCAACCGCCAGCTGAACCGCCGCGTGGAAATCGTGCTGTCGAACGAGGGCGCGACGATCCCGCCACGGGCGGCGCAGCGCTGAGTTTTCACCCCACGAAACAGAGGAAAGATCCATCATGGAACAAAACGCATCCAACCTGGCGCATGGCTTCGACATCGCCGAGATCCGCCGCGCCGCGGCCAATCTCGAGGACGGTGCCGTGACCGAGGGCTACGCGGCCGACCGCGAAGCCGTGGTTGCCATGCTCAACGCCGCGCTCGCCACCGAACTGCTGTGCGTGCTGCGCTACAAGCGCCACTACTACACGGTCAGCGGCCCGAACACGGGCCACATCAAGGCCGAGTTCCTCGAGCATGCGCAGCAGGAGCAGGACCACGCCGACCGCATCGCCGAGCGCATCGTGCAGCTGAACGGTTCGCCCAACTTCAACCCGGCCACGCTGACCCAGCGCAGCCATGCCGAATACGACGACTCGGACGACGTGCAGGCGATGATCCGCGCCGACCTGATCGCCGAGCGCGTGGCGATCGAATCGTATCGCCAGATGATCCAGGCCATCGGCGACAAGGACCCGACCACCAAGAACATGCTGATCGAGATCCTGGCCACCGAGGAAGAGCACGCCGACGACATGCGCGACCTGCTGGCCTGATTGCAACCACCCACCACACCCACCAAAAAAAGGAGCACACCATGTTAGAGTCCATCCGCGCCAACGCCAACGCATCCCAGCTGAACGGCGCCGCCAACAATGCCAATACCGACGTCAAGGCCCTCGTCAAGGACGCGCAGTCGCTGCTGAGCGCCGCCGCTTCCCTGACCGGCAACAAGGCCGACGAGCTGCGCGAGCGCGGCATGGAGCTGCTGGACCAGGCCATGGGCAAGGCCGGCAAGTACCAGGATCAAGCCGTGGTCAAGAGCAAGGAACTGGCGCGCGCGACCGATGTCTATGTGAAGGACAACCCATGGCGCACCGTCGCCGTCGCAGCCGGCGTGGGCCTGCTGCTGGGCGTCATCCTGGGACGCAAATAACGTCAAGCGGGGGGCAGCCATGGATAACAACGAAACCGTCGTGCATAGCCCCGGCCTCCTGGGAGGGATCACGGGCCTGGCGAAGAACCTGTTCGGGCTCGTCGTGTCGCGCCTCGAACTGGCCGCGCTCGAGCTGTCGGAAGTGCGCAACCACGTGATCGAGCTGGTCGCCATCTTCGCGATGGCCGTGCTGGCCACGTGGTTCGCGCTGGCCTACGGCACCGCCACGATCGTCGCACTCGCGTGGGACGAGATGGGCTGGAAGATCCTCCTCGTGATGTTCGCCGTATTCGCGGTCATCACCCTGGTCCTCGTGATGAAGGGACTGGCGATGCTGAAGCAGGGCAAGCTGGCGTTCCCCGAGACCATGAAGGAATTGCGCAACGACCGCGACATGCTCATGTAACCAGGAGACCGGACTATGGAAAAGACGATTGGCCATCATACGCATGGCTCCCACGAAGAGCGCAAGCGCGCACTGCTGCGGGACGGCGAGTTCTACCGCACCGGCGTCGCGCACGCGCGTGCCCAGATCTCGCATGCGGCGCGTCCCGAAGTGATGTTCCATTCGGTGCTCGACCACGCGACCTGGGTGCTGCGCACCCGCGCCGACGCGCTGCTGAAGCCCACCGGCACAAGCGTATCGGTGCTGGCGCCGTATGCCCTGACCGTGCTAGGCTTTATCCGCAAGCGCAAGCTGGGCAAGCCCGCGCTGGGCGCCGCTGTCCTGCTGGGCGCGCTCGGTTGGTACATGCAGCGCAAACGCGCGCAGGAAGTGGCATACTGAATCCACGGGCGCGGTCTACACCGCATCGCGCCGTTCACGAATATGGTGGGGCTTGAGCGGCGTCGCAATCTACGATTGGACGCCGTCTTTTTTTGTCCCGCCGCCCGCCACGCGATGCCCGGCGCGTCCGGGCATGAAAAAAGCCGGCGCGGGCCGGCTTTTTCCGTGCGGGCGCGCAGCGTTCAATAGCGGTAGACACGACCGTCGACGATGCGCACGCGGTTGCCCGAGCGCAGGTCGTACACGTTGTCCTGCACGACGGTACGGTACTCGCCGTTATCCAGGCGCACATTCACCGCATACATCTGCTGGCCTTCCGTGTTGCGGTTGGCTTCCACGCGGTTGCCGATCGCCGCACCGGCCACGCCGCCGGCCACGGTGGCCGCCGTACGGCCGCCGCCGCTGCCGACCTGGTTGCCGGCCAGCGCGCCGACGACACCGCCGACGAGCGCGCCGGCGCCGCTCGTGCGGCCGCCGCCGTCCGTCACCTGGATCGATTCGATCGTGCCGTAGCCGGTCGACGCCGTGTTGTCGTAGCCGGTGCGGTAGCTGTCGCTGGCGTACGGCTGGGACGAGTTGCTGGCGCAGCCACCGAGGAGCGCGCTGGCCGCGACCAGCGCGGCAAGGGTACGTGTAGCTTTCATGACTTGTTCTCCTGGCAAAGATATGCCGTCAGATTAAGCAATCGTCCGGCCAGGGTCTGTGCGATGCCGCACCCATGCCTCGGCCGTTGGCGCGGATGAGCGATGCTTTTTCATCATCTTTTTGCGTGTGTTCGGCAGCGAACAGAAATCGCGCTTACAGCAGAGTAAAACGTCAACATCGGTTGAACGATATCGCCATAAGGAGAACAACAATGCGCACACCTCACGTGATCCTGCTGCTCGGCGCTGCGCTGCTGTGGGCCGCGGGCCATGCCCGCGCCGCCACGCCGGAAGCGAAGCTGGCCTACCAGCAGGCGCGCGACACGGCCGCTGCCGGGTACAAGGTGGCGCGCGCACGGTGCGACGCGATCGCAGGCAATCCGAAGGACGTCTGCGTGCTCGAAGCCAAGGCCGCGCGCGTGCGCGCCGAGGAAGAAGCGCAGGCGAAATACGAGGACACGGTCAAAGCGTACACGCGGGCACGGATGCGCATCGCGGACGCCAACTACGACCTCGACAAGGCGCGCTGCGCCGGCTTGGCCGGCAACGACAGGGACGTCTGCCGCGAGCAGGCCAAGGCCCGCCTCGTCGCGGCCCAGGCCGACGCGAAGGCCGACCAGAAAAGCATCGAAGCGCGCAACGAAGCGCGCGACGACAAGCAGGCCGCCGCGTATCGCGTGGCCAAGGAAAAGTGCGACGCCTTTGCGGGCGCCGCCAAGGACAACTGCATGTCGGCCGCGAAGGCCGAATTCGGTAAATAGTTTATTCGTACCATGCTCATGAACGAGCGCAACCAGCAACACCCACTAACAAAGGAGTTCATCATGAACGTCAACAAACGCATCGCCACCGCCGTCTTTACCGCCACCGTCGCCTTCACCATCGTCGGCTGCTCGTCGAGCCCGACCAAGGAAAGCGCCGGCGAATACGTCGACGACACCGCCATCACCACCAAGGTGAAGGCTGCCATCTTCAACGAGCCGACCCTGAAGTCGACCGAAATCAACGTCGAGACCTACAAGGGCGACGTGCAGCTGTCGGGCTTCGTGGCCCAGCCGCAGGATGCGCAGAAAGCCGCCGACGTGGCGCGCGGCGTGAAAGGTGTGTCGTCGGTCAAGAACGACATCCGCGTAAAATAAAACCGTCGGGACGGCCGGCTTGATGCCGGTGCCCGAGCCCGGCCGGACGCCGTCCGGCCGGTCGTCGTGATCGCCGCCATGCGGGACACCCGCGGCGGCCGTTTTTTTCAGGCAGGCACAATGCAGCTCGCGCAAACCGGCACCGCTTCCTCCGAAGCCCTCGACCCGATCGTTACGTCCGGCGGGGCCGCGGACGTGGAACAGGCGGCGCGGCACGCCGGCCTCGTGGACGATGCCGGGGCGCCGACCGGAGAAGAGCTGGGCGCCGTACACGGCAACCTGCGCCTGCCCGTCCATGTGAACGCGCGCGGCCTCACGCTCGGCGTGATCGCGACCGTCGCCTTCGTATTCGGCCTGCAATGGGCCAAGAATTTCTTCGTGCCGCTGTTGCTCGGCATCTTCATCGCCTACACCCTGAGTCCCGTCGTGCGCTGGCTGGAGCGCTGGCACATCAAGCGCGCCGTCGGTGCGACCCTCGTCACGGGCCTGATCCTGATCGGCATGGCGCTGACCGTAAACCGGGTGCAGGGCGAAGTCCTGAACATCGTCGACGAATTGCCGACCCTGACGCACAAGGTCACGCGCATGCTGACGGATGCGTCCGACGGGCCGTCGACGATCCAGCAGGTGCAGGCCGCCGCGGCCGAGATCGAGCAGGCGGCCGCCGGCGCCGCGCGCCGGGCCGTCGTGCCGCGGCGCGCGCCGACGCCGGCCACCGCGCAGACCCCGGGCGGCAGCAATTTCCGCATCATGGACTGGCTGCTGGCCGGTTCCGTCGGCCTGGCAAGCTTCATCTCGCAGGCCACGATGGTCGTGTTCCTCGTGTTCTTCCTGCTGCTCGCCGGCGACACGTTCAAGCGCAAGCTCGTCAAGCTGACGGGACCGTCGCTGACGCAGAAGAAAGTCACTGTGCACATTCTCGAGGACATCAACACGTCGATCCAGAACTACATGTTCATGCTGCTCGTCACGAACGTGCTGCTGGCGTTGCTGATGTGGGTGGCGCTGCGCTTCATCGGCCTGGAAAACGCCGGCGCGTGGGCGATCTTCGCGGGCGTCGCGCACGTCATGCCGTATTTCGGGCCACTGCTCATCACCTCGGCGACGGGCCTCGTCGCGTTCCTGCAGTTCGAATCGCTGCGCATGGTGATCCTCGTGGCCGGCGCGTCGCTGGCGATCGCCACACTCGTCGGCATGGTCGTCACCACCTGGATGACGGGCAAGATCGCCAAGATGAACCCGGCCGCCGTGTTCGTCAGTCTGCTGTTCTGGGGCTGGCTGTGGGGCATGTGGGGCCTGCTGCTCGGCGTGCCGGTCGTCGTGGTGATCAAGGTGGTGGCCGAGCGCGTGGAAGGGATGGAAGTCATCGCCGAGCTGCTCGGCGAATGACGTCTTGCGCGGCGGGCGGTACGCCGCGCACCGCGCAAGACTGTCGGGTCATGACGCCGGTGTCAACGTGCCGGCGACGGCCGCGCTTCCGGGCCGCGGTCCGGCTTGTGCGCGCCGGGCACGTTCTTGTTGCGCAGGCTGCCCATCTGCAGCGCGTACTGGCGGGCGAATTCCGCGCCGAGGAAAAAAATCTGCGCCGAGTAATACACCCATAGCAGCAGCGCGATCAGCGAGCCGGCCGCGCCGAAGCTGCTGGTCGT
>Ga0308161_1002784_pt1 | contig 17960 bp, 31 predicted proteins | sample PhyFR2_FD_201034 | JGI IMG/M metagenome (GOLD analysis project Ga0308161, IMG submission 201034) | Phyllosphere microbial communities from UC Gill Tract Community Farm, Albany, California, United States - DLSLF.R2 | ecosystem: Host-associated > Plants > Phyllosphere > Unclassified | place: USA...
TACGAGTGCACAGCACTACGCTCATCGTTACGCTCCTTAGACCAACGTGCCGTGAGAGACATCGGCAAGCCTCTCGAAAGCCCTCTGTTTCCAGGCCTCAAGCTTCGCCTCGTAGTCTGGTTCATCTTTCTTCGGCACTAACACACAGAGCTCGTAGATAGCAGCCTTAAACTCCTCTGGAGAGTACTCCTCTGGCACGTAATCCGGCGTGAAGAGTAGCTCTGCCTCGATCTCGAGTGGTTCGCCTCGACGAGTTGTGGCTGAAATGCGCTGTCCGGCGATGGCGCTCACCACATCGCCGGCACGACGAAGGTAACGATGCTTACGCGGATCGTAAGCATCACAGTTGTTGAAGTAGGCGACGATCACGGTAGTAGCCCTCCGGTGGCGTTTCGCAGCGCGACGATTCCAGCATCACGCCAAGACTTGAGTTCTCTGTTGTGCCGTACCATCTTATACGGATTCGTAGAGCGAAGCTCCTCGATGACACGGAGGAACTCGTCGTGATCGAAGAAACCGACCGGCTCCGAGCGATCAACGAAGAACTGAGGATTCACGTCGCCGATCCCCGGCAGGTCACCCATCTGGATAGCTGTCACTAGCGAGCTAGCCGAACGATAGTAGTGCTCCTTCGGCTTCTGTCGAGGAGTACGCGCGTAGGTGGCGACTACGAAAGCCTGAGGCATCACTTCATCCCGGAAGGGAGTACTGCACGAATCCGCTTCGTGACGGTGGGCTTCCAGTTCTTGAGAGCGTCCTCCTTAGCAGCGATGGTCTCGCCGGTCACCATGCCGGTTTCATCGGTGAGAGACGGGAGATTTGCCTTCTCGTCGAGGATCTCCTGCACCACCTTCTTGAAGAGACGCTGAGAGAATTCGGTGTCGTAGTCGTCCTGGTCACTGAGCACCAAGACCTCGTGAGTTGAGGTGCCCGGCTTACGATCTTTCAGATCGATCCAGTTGCCGACGATTGCGTTAGTGAGCGCCGAGGCGGTCTTGAAGTAGCGAACGTCGTTCTTGTTTTCTGCCTGGATAACGTGCTTCATAGTCTCTCCCTTACGTCGATTTCGTTCTTACTTGAGTAGTTCGCCGAGCACCGCGCGGAGCTTTGGCCCGTAGGCTTTCTTCCATGCGGCGATCTTCTCTTTGTTCTTGTCGTCGTAGACGTTCACTGACGGCGCCGCAGCGAGGACCTCGGCGAAGACTCGATCGATCTCATCCTCGGAGTACGGTTCTCGGCCAGCTTCACGATCGGTGAGGATGGTGAGCTTCACCGCTCGAACCATACCAGAGCGTCCGGAGTAGCTTCGATAGACGGAGGAGAGGAGCTGACCGAATGTCTGGTAGTACCGAGACTCTTGCCAGGCTCCGTCCTTCCCGATCACCGTTACTTGAGCGACTGCTTCCATGAGCTTTCTCCTTAGTAGGGAAGCAAACCGGCGGTTGCGTCGGTGAGCTGGTTACGCGCGGTCACACGCCACGAGGCCATCTCGCGCTTGAAGTTGGGATTCTTATCGTAGGAGTTCGGGAGGTACCGCGAAGGAGCGCTGCTGGATAGCTCGCGTACGATGGTCTCGACACGCTCCGTGTTAACCGTTGAGTCGTCTTCCCCAGGTGCAGCGAAGAAGGTTAGCTGGAAATGGCTTGACCCGTAGTAACGCTGTCCGACGAGAGTGATGAGCGGGCTGAGCGAGCGAAAGACCTTATGAGCCATACGACTGTCACTCCGCGGCACCCGCTGGGCATCGAGCTGAGTCGGGTAAGAGATCTGAATGAGAGCCTTCATGCTTTCCTAACGACTGTGAACGCTTTAGCCTATCTTAACCTCTTTTGAGCTCACGTCAATACGGCTCGTGCTCACTCATTGCCTCGGAACGTGCCGTGGTGTAATGTGGCTCTTATGAGTTCCGAACAGATTAGCTTCTTCAAGCAGTACCTCGAGTTCATGGGGTTTGAGGAAGGCGAGCACTACGACATCTCCGGCGCTGGAGAGGATCTTCAGTTCACCGTTCGTATCGCCATCGACCCGCGGCCTCTCCCGGAGGAGCTTAAGCCGTTCGCTCCCTCTGCTCAGTACACGGAGGAGATGAGCCATAACGGGAACTGTGAGAAGAACACTCACGAAGGCGTGAACTTCGAGCTCGCGCTTCGAGGTTGGGCGGAGGACAAGATGAGAGCTAACTCGGAGATCGCTGCTCTCCCGCCGATCGAGACGATTATGGCGTGCGAGGGAGTCAACCTTCGTGAGGAGGCGGCTCGTCGCAAAGCGCTTCGCACAAAGATCTGGCAGGAGGTTACTCATCGGCCGGAGTTTCTGGCGTGGGAGCGCGAACTCGACGAGAAGTACTACTGATGGCAGCTCAGCTAACGTTCGAGGGTCTGGAGCCGACTGAAGAGCAGGTACTTAGCGCTTTAGACAAGTTCCGATGGGGCAGCCCTAAGCGATACGCAACCGACGCCGATCCAGCCTCCTATCTCATCGTCGCCGCACTCAATAAGATCGAAAACGAGATGGCTATTAGAGGAGGATTCTTCTACGGTTCGAAGCTCTTTAGCGGGTCGTTTCAGCGCTTCAGGCGGCTTACCGACGACGCACCTCGCCACACCTCACTCCCGATGGTGATGACTAATCTCTACGAAATCGGTGTGGTTCAGGCTGAGCTTTTAGAGGTGATGGACGGGATTAAGAAGCGAGCGCGTGACAGTAGCAAAAAGCTCGGTATCTATCGTATGCAGCGTAAGCAAATCCTTGATTTCCGCTGTGGAGAGCGGTTGCTAGGGGGCGTAACACCTCCGTTCGTAAAGCTGCAGGAACACTTCGATCACGTTAGCCACTACACCAAGCCCGGCGCCTGGTCAGCTACTGCGTCACGCGGCTTCTCTCTACGAAAGTACGTTCCTGAGCTCGCCCAAGCTCGTGATGAAGCGTTCTTTCAGCCGTCTCTCGATACATTGAACGCCTACCGCGGTCTTACTGAAGGGCTAGAGCTCAACCTCCGGATCCGTGAGGTCTTCGAGGGCGCGATTTTCACCGATCTTGACGACTGGAGACAGTATCTCGAGCGAGGCCAGGAGATCCTTGACGAGTTAGATGTCGCCTCTATGATCGAGGAGATGGGCTGATGAACGACTCTACAGCCTCCTCTTTCGCAGCCGCCGTTGAGAAGGATGATCTTGAGTCGGTTCTAGAAGCTTTCGAGCACAGAGCTAATGACCACGGCGGAGGCGCTCGTCCTGATCCGATCACGCTGATCATCCGTGATACGGAGCAGCAGTTTAATCCACCCTTAGCGGTGCCGAGCAAATCCGATCCGGCGCAGAGAGCTCTTCGCACTTTCTACGATTTAAAGCGCGCGCTAGACTTCAAACCGCCGATTGAGCTTGTTCGCGCTTCCCGGCATTTTGCTGAAGCCCACGTTGGTATGCTGGCTCAGGCAAAGCTTGAGGGGGTTGATGAATTAGAATTAGCTCGCCGTCAAAAGCACTTTAAGCTAGCAAAAGTTCTTATGGCTCATGTGACGCCCGCGGCTTTCCTCGTACAAAGACACTACGGAGTCAGCTCCTACTCTCAGCGCGGGGATGGTAAGAAGGCGACATATATGCATGAAGCTCGTCCGTATCTTACTGAGGCTCTTTGGGATCTGTATCGAGCACGGAACGCTGTCTTTACACGGCCTGGGCTAGAGTCGCTTTACTCTTACCACGCCGTCGGTGTTGAGACGCTGTCCTCAGACGCCCTGCGCGAGCTCTACTTTACCGTTACCGGGGTCACCGAAGCTGAGTGGGAGGGTCACTTGGATAAGATGAGGACGAAGCTCGATGAGCTTGAGGTGGCAATCCTGGTGCAGGAGATCAGCTCATGACAGACGAGCTATTCGAGTCTTTCAAGCGTAAGATTCAGAGTGAGAAGCTCCAAACAGATTTAGCCGATTTCGAAACCTCGGTGGAGGGCTACAGTGACTGGCGCTTTTACGACCCTCTTACTGAGTCAGTCAGGGTGCTCTATCAGTTCTTTGACAGAGAAATACGCTCATCTAACTTCCTGAAGCGCAACGTTCACACAACGGCTCTCAGTAAGCTATGCTCAAACGATACTGTTACTACCCTGCAGAACTTTGACGCGATCGTCCAACTGCGCCCCAAACTCATCGAAGAGTTTGAAGCAAAGATCAAGCGTGCAAGAAAACCGGAGCGTAAGCTCGAGTTAGCTCAGTTACTAGAGAACGAGTCCGAGCGCTTCCAAGTGCTGACGATTCTAGTTCGCTCAGTCACTCCTGCAGCCTGTCTAGTAGACCAGCACTTTAGAAGCGTCACGCACTATAAAAACAAGAAGAACGGTCGTAGTTTAGCGCTTGGTTGGGAACTCCGTCCACTCGCTCGAGCTCGCAATAGAGTGTTCCTTCGCCCATCCCTTCAGTCGCTGGAGGAGTACATCGCTACAACCGGCTTAGTGCTCAACCAGAACCCCAAGCTTCGCAAGTTCTTCCTTACGCAGCAGGCGGACTTCGATCTGGAGGACTGGGCAATCTATCTCAATCTCTCACAAAAGCACGTAGATAAGCTGGAAGTAGCTGTGATGGTGCAGTCTCTCTAGGGCTGTTTGTACGAATACGAGTGGGCGTGTAGGATGAAGCTATGACCGAAACCAGACTTGATCAGCTCAAGCGAACTCTTGGAGAGCTCGGTTTAGCAGAGTCGACTGAAGACACGGAAGGCTACAGAGTCGAGAGATTCGCCGGCAAGCTTCAATTGACGGTTCTGCTCGAGGCCCGGTCCAGTGACGAAAAAGCTGAAGCATTCCGAAAAGCGGTTGCTGTAGACAAGCTTGAAGAGCAACTCAAAGACTTGGAGTACGAACAAAGTCGCTCTTTTAGTGTCGCGGACCCACTCGAGTCACTTTTACAGCAGTCTTGCTCGTTGCTAAGATGGTCCGTCGTCGGCAGCAGTAAAGCCACAAGCTCCTCGCCTCTTTCCCAGCTAACTGCGCTTCGTTCCGAATCAAAATCAACTCTTAAGCTACTGAATAACTTTCACCGATTTTCACAGCTACGGCTTAGAGTACGAGACTCAGCTCAGCTTCGGTACGAACGGGCACGTTCTGATACGACTCGTAGTGAGGTAACAGAATATTTGAAGCGAGAGGCTAAAGTATTCAAGCTGCTAGAGCTACTGGTTAACCACGCTACTCCGATCTCGTGTAGTATTCAGTCTCACTACGCTTTCACGGTTAACGGCTTTAGAACAACTGACGACGATTCTCGCGAGCGAAAGTACCGCGAGTTAGAGGGGCTACGTCTAGCGCTCATCAGCGTCTTTCTCCGACCCTCGACCGTCTCAAATCAGAATTACCTGGAACAAGCAAAGCGTTTCTATGCGAACCCTGAGGTGGGGGCGTTCTTAGACAGAGAGCTCAAGGCTGCTCGAGCAGCAAGCGCGTACGCAGCAGATCACATCAAGGGTAGCTGGACCAGCTACAAAGCAGCCGGTGACGACTTGCTTGGTGACATCGAAATGGCCGTTCTGATTGACGAGATTTAAAATGCCGCTTCCCAAAGAGCACGCAGAGAACAGATCGATGAACGAGACCAAGACTCAGTCTTTTAAGGCAGTTGTCATTACTGAAAGTCTCGAGAAGAGTCTGACCGATCTTCAGGGTGTGGTAGCTCTTAACGACACGAGCGCTGTCTACGATCCGATTTCGAAGCTCATCGGGCTGCACTCGGGTATCTTCAGAAGCAGTCTTCAACCGAATGTTGTGTATCCTGCGATCCCTGAGATTCGAGAGCTTTCGGATGTACGCTACAGCTTTGGCGGGGTAGCAAGCATCATCGCTGGTTTCGAGTCTTACTCTAAAGTGCGCGACAAGCTAGTACGTAGGCTGAAAGTCAAACGCCAGTTAGCGCGCCTCTCAGACAGAAAGCTTTACTGGGAGAACACGCTAGTCAAAGAGTCTGAGAAGTTTCGACTTCTTGAACTTCTCTGCCAACACGCTAACGCAGGTAGTGTGCTTGCTCAAGAACACTACGAGAAAGCAATCTGTCAAAGACGAGGTGTGACAAATGCGCACGTTGACTACAATCCGATGCTCAACCTGCAATTAGATGAACTCTTGAAAGCTCGTAACAGCGTTTTTCTTTCTCCTTCGTCTCAGTCGTTAAAAGCTTACTGCCGCGTGGCTCTTGAGTCGTACGCATCACCGGAACTTCAAAGGGCCTTCTTCGCGCTCGAAGGAGTGAAACAGTCAGAGTGGGATGCTTATGTCTCAAACGGTGTTGCGATACTCAACAGACTCGAAGTGGCCGTGATGGTGGAGGCCCTTACAGCATGAACAGCGCTATCCCGGAAGAGCTTCAGAGTACCCTTGTCGAGCTCGAGGATGCTCTCAGGCATCGCTACAGTGACATTGCAGCTAACCCTCTTGTCTATTTCTTGTTGACCCTCGACTCTAACAATCAGTCTTCTTCCATGAGTGGACGAGGCCTCTTTGCGTATTCAGGCCATGTCAGCCGACTAGCCAACAGAACGCCAAGTATACTCCGAGATCCCTTAACTGATAAAGCCACGCTTGAGTCAGCGCTTGCTAATCTCAGGAGGCTTCAGGCACACGAAGAGCAGCTCAACAGCGCTATTGACACCGAAGCCAAAAGCATTCCTGAGGGAGTTAAGCGTCAGATACTTTTGTCGCTTCAATCAGAGCGTAGAACCAAGCTTGAGGTGATCTATAGTCTCCTAGCAAGGGTGTCACCGGCGAGCCAGAAGGTAGAGGATCACTACCTGAAGAGCGTTCTTTTCCGCAAAGGCGCTGTTGGAATGCAAGAGGTTTACACCCTAATGGAACAGTTGACAGAACTTACTGACGCCCGCAACGAGGTGTTCCTACGGCCATCACAGGCGGCTCTCGAGAACTATCTACATCACGCTGAACTAGCGCCTTCCAGGCGAGACGTAAGAAAGCTCTTCAACAGTAACATCGGGCTTACCGAAGCTGATCGGGAGGTCTACATCGCCGGTCTCGAGAAGCTGCAGGACGAGCTTCATGTAGCGGTGCTCATGAGTGGCGTCTAAGAACGAGCCACACTCAATAACGTGTTGCAGGCGGCAGAGTCGCCGTGTATTGTTGCTCTCATGACAACGTACCTCAGTGACCTGGTTTCGGTCCTCGCCTTCGAGCGGGACATCCGCGACGGCTTCATCAGTGAGCGAAAGCACGAGGCCGACGACTCGCTTCGCGTCTACACCTACACGCCGAAGACGCAGTTCAGCGGTCGCTGGACCAATGAGACGCGCCTGGCTCGCGGCCTGATCCTCCGCGTCCCGGAGACCGGGATCTACGACGCTCAGGTGGTTGGTCGCGGCCTGCCGAAGTACTTCACCATCAGCCAGCTTGACTCGGACTGGGGCAAGGCTAAGCTCATCGATGACGACGAGGGTGTGACGGTGGAGGAGTCCGCGGAGCTCTCCTGGGACGCTCCGGCCTTCGTTGCTGACAAGATGAACGGTGCGCTCGGCCTGGCCTACAACGCTCCTGACGGGCTCGCGATCTCCACCAAGGGTTCGTTCGGTTCGCCGGAGGCCGGCATCGCCACCCGCTGGCTGCGCGAGCACCTCACGCTGGCTGAGCAGGTTCGATTCTCGGACTTCTTCAACGACAGCACCGCTCTCTTCGAGATCATCACGCCGGAGCGTCAGCACCCGGTGGACTACGGTGACACGGAGGAGCTGTTCTTCCTCGGCTCGGTTCGACACTCGGACGGGCGTTGGACTCCGGCTGACTCGTCGCACTTCCTGGTCACCGACCTGCGCTTCCACGCAGCTGAGCCGCTCGAGCACCGAACGCTTCGTGAGGCTGTCGAGGCGCCGTACCGTGAGAACACCGAGGGTATGGTGGTGACCCTGGACGACGAGCACGGGCAGCACCTCTACAAGGTGAAGTCGGACGAGTACCTGGCTCTTCGTCGGGCGTTCTACGCTGTGGAGTCCACGGACATCGCCGCGGACCTGGTCTCGCTTTCGAGCGAGGAGCTCGAGGCGCTCACGGCGGAGGACCTGGTCTTCCCTAAGGGCATGCGAAACATCGAGGCGAAGCGCCGCCAGCTGGACGAGGACCTGCTCAAGCCGCTCGCAGTGAAACTGTCTGAGGTTCGTGCCGAGTACCGTAAGGTGCGCGGTGATGAGCTGCCGGATCGTCCGACTTTCGCTCGCCTCGTGAAGGCGACCGGCCTCCCGGCGGCGTACCTCTTCAAGGCTTACGACGAGGAGGTCAACGACCGCAAGAGCATCGCCTCGAGTGTCTTCCGCGACCTGATGAAGGACCTCAAGAAGAACAACGGCTGATCCTGCCCAACTTGTCTACCCCGCTAGCTTCGGCCGGCGGGGTAGGTTTGTTTGGTAGGGGCTTGCGTAGCCCGATCTGTTTGTAGACTGCGCGCTAACAGTCTTTCGTCTGCCTCACGTATAACGCAATAGCTCAGCATGTGAGCGGCTTAGACGCTGTCTAAGCGTCCCTAGATCTCGATACTATTTGCTCATGGACTACCAAAGGCCACGCAAACTCTTGCCGAGCCAGATATTCGACCTGAGCACACTCAAAGAGCGTCGGCTCTCTGTCAAGAAGCAGAGCCTTCACCTTCCGACGGAGCCAGCTCAGCGTGACTACTACCACGCCGATCCAGTGATCTACACGGTGAAGCTGTTCGATGTGCCTGGATCGGTGGCGGTCGAGCTGTTTACCGAGGCGGCTGCAGCCTTAGAGACGCCCTGGTTGGGAGAACTGCCTCCGAGCGAGGAGTCACTTGACGCTCTGTTCACTCAGTTTGCTAATGAGCGGCTTGATCGGATATTCAGAGCGAACTTTAGCGATGAGTTCGCTAGCATGAATCGCCTTCTAAACGTGACGCTGCAGGCTCCAAAGCTGTGGATCACGAGACGAGGAGACCATCAAGGCGCCTGGACTCCAGACGCTATCGAGACGACGGTGGCTTCAGCGATGAAGGATAAAAAGGTGCTACGCTTCAACTACGAGACTACAGTCAACGGCGTCGAAACTATTACTATCCGCCGCGTGCGATTGCGGGGCTACCGTCGCCTTCGCAACGATGAGTGGGGTTTCTCCGCCGAACGCTGCGGTCAGGTCAAGACCTACAGCTTCAAGCGGTGCTCTAGCGTTCACATGGAGTCGAATCCTGGGAAGCGGATGATCCCGGAAGCCGAGCTCCGACTTGAGTTGACCGGCGCCGGAGCCCGGCTCGTCCTAGAGAACGCTACGAAGTAAGTTCAGTTCCAGAGTACGGTGACCGGCACAGCGTAAGAGTGGTCTTCGTTGACGTGGCCTTCCGGTAGCTCACTCTCAACCCGCTTGAAGCCGTCCGACTCCTCGATCACCACGGCGTACTCGTGCTCGATGAGTCTGATCGGATCATCGTAGGAGCCTTCCGGATCAGTCTCCTGCCAGTACTGCAGTAGATCGTTCGCGAAGTCACGCGGGTCAGCGTGGCCGTAGCCGACGAAGCCGTCTCCGTTGTCAAGCTCGATGAACGGATAGGTCAAGCCGTCGGTTCGAACTTGCGAGGTGAAGAACTCCGGATCGATGTGCTCTAGGATACGGTCGGCCATGGTGGCTCCTAACGGTTGGTTTGTGTTGAGGAGGCATATCGGTCGGTAGGATAGCTCCAAAGAGGAGGCTACTATGATCCCAAAAGATCTTTGGACAGACCTGACGAGCGCTGACGAAGCTGTGCGTGAGTCACAGATCAACGTGATGGACAGGTCGGTGAAGTTCGTGCAGGAAAAGGGCGACGAAGCCCTAGAGAAGCTTAAGGCTCTTGACACTCCTGAGACCGACGTGCTCTACATCGAGCTTGCGAGCGTCCTCGGAGTGGCGGTGCTCGGCCTAACCACCGGAGCGGCTGAGCTTAAAAGTTCTTTCCCGCCGAGAGCGTTCTAGCCTTCATACGGTGGGTTGTTGCTTCTCATCGATTCATGGATTAGGATGGACACATGCTTTCTTTCGTCCCCCAGCTTGATCTTCAGGCCACAATCCAGGCCTCGCTCCAGCTCAACGCCGGTCGTACTCTTCGCTGGTGCGATCCGGTTCGACGTGCCGCGATCACCGAGTACCTGACGGCACACTCTGACTGGGTGGAGGCCGAACTCGGTCCGCTTTGGGAACCGATGGTGGTTCTCCACGACGTGAACTCGGGCCCGTGGACTCCGGCGATGCACCGCGAGACAGTTAGGCTCATGGAAGCCTTCGACCTTCGTTTTACGGTGCTCTTGCAGCAGGCCTGGATCCGCATCCTGTTGGAGCGACACAAGAACTGAAGAACTAGTCCATAAGCTACTGCCCAGACGTTCAAATACGCCTGGGCAGTAGCTTATGGACTAGTGCGTCTGAGACAGAGCCTTCTTAGTAGTGGTGTCGTAAAGCAGCCAGCCATCCTTGGTAGCTTTAAGATAGACCTGCTGGAGCTCTCCGGCCTTGTCGGTAGTGTCCACCGGAACTTCGCCCTCATCCTTGCTCCAGTAGAGTAAGTTTAGATTCTCGTCGTTGAGCTTGAGACCGTAGTCGTGTTCTGCAAAAGCTTGAAGCGCTGCTTTGTTCTCCTGCTCTACAGCGTTAACTTGGTTCGCAGAAACGATGATGAATGTAACGCCCACTACAAAGCCGACAGCTAAACCGGTGAGGGCAGAGTTTGTCCATGCAAGAGCCTTTGAGTTAACTGACTTCCGATACCAGCGATACGGGACGAAGACACCGGCTAACGTGAGCACACTGATGACCACAAAAGCTAGCGGCCACGGCGGACTGTAAGACACGTAGTGAAAGAAGTTCATCTGTTCTCCTTGCTAGCGGCCTATACAGCCAGCGATGATGGCTAATTCTACCGAGGAGCTTTCGTCATAGTCAGTATCGTTACCTGAGAAACGGTTAGTGCCTCCGTTGGAAGGAGTACCGTTCCAGAGAATACCGTTAGAGTCGTAGAGCATGCGTGCCATCTCCTTTGATGGGGTAGCGGGTTAGCCGAGCTTCGGAACGATCACGTCTCTAACCGTAGAGGCGACGATGAGACTGGCTGGGAACGTCTGCCAGGCCTTGTCCATCACCCACCATGCGCCGCGGTCGTGGAGCACCGTAAGCTTTCGAGCCTGTGCTTCTCCGTTGAGGCGAGCTCGAAGCGTAGCTCCGGCCTTGAGGTACGAGGTGGATGAGTCAGCCATGAGAGTACCTGCTTTCTTGCGTCGGTTGTTGCTAGAATCTCTAAACGATCCGAGCTACTCTCAGTGACTTCTATCAACCTCTCGTTCATCCGCTGTTCACCGACGGATTTATCGGTTGCAGGCCTGGGGATTCCGTGTATCGTGAGTCTTACTCAACCTTAGGAGTCGTCTTGGCCGCCGAAACCATCGTCGTGAAGCACTACGAGTTCTCGCGAACTCGCCAGGCCTATCGAGAAGACAGCGAGCTCTTCGACGAGAACGGACGCTACCGAGGGTTCTCTTACTACAGCTGGACTAAGTGGGAGAACCCGTTCAACAAGTCCATGCTGCGGATCTACGGGATCGAGAGCATCGAGGAACTCGGCCGAGAGGAAGCTATCAAGGCCGTGATAAACGGCTACGATCCTCGCGAGCTGCTTTCGCCGAACGGTGGAGTCCGCGTCCGTAAGGTCACCACGACCACCACGACGGAGAGCACCGAAGACAGCATCGGCAACTTCCGTACGGTGAACTCGGTCACTGTGGAGGCGCTGGTGATCTACGAGGAGATCATCACTAAGGAGTTCTTCGAGCTCAAGCAGGCAGCTCAGGCGGAGGAAGAGCGCTTCCATGAAGAGGCCGTTGCAAGGAACAGGGCAGAGGCAGAAGCACGACACAAGGCCGAGACGGAAGCCAGGGAGGAAGCCAGCGCACCGCGTCGCTCGATCCTCGCTCGCATGCTCTCGCGCTAAGACTTCTGGAGGGGATGACCAACAAAACAGTCATCCCCTCCAGAGTAAGAGCTTTAGTCGAAGTACTTATCCAGCGGATCCTTCACCGGTCCGCGCGCCTCCGCCTTGTTCAACAGCTTTCGCATGGCCGGGCTAGAGCTCGAACGAAGCAGGTTGTCGAAAGCAGCCTTGCGAACAGCCTCAGGGTTGCGAGCTTTAGAGCTTTCAACAGCTTTGTTCACTGTGTCAAGGAAGTCCTCCGAGAACTCAGGATCTTCGCCGTGCCAGCGTACAGCAACCTGGAACTGGTCACGCCCGCGGTAGCTCTTCGTGATTTGAAGGAGCGCCGGCTGCTCTGCGGAGGCAAGACTTCGACTGGCCACCAGCGGTTCGTCGGGATTACCGTAGTTTCGCACACGGAGATCCAAGCCGTCGAGAGTCTCCTGGAGCTCTCGTCGATTAGTCGCATAGATGTACCCGAACACCGCGGTCTTCGGATCGGTCAGATCGCTTTCTTCAAGCTTCTTAGCTACGTCCTGAGGAAGTGTCACGGTGCTCCTAAAGTTCTTGATGAGCTATCCTACCGACGCTCAACCTCGGGCGAAGATGCATGCTATTAGCTTCCCCAACATTCGGTTTGGCCAGTGGTAGTGCTCCGGCCGTTCGAGAAGTTCCGGTATCCTACGTCGTGCCTCTTCTTTCTCGAGTGCGTAAGGGTTGAAGAGTATTGTCCTTCCTCTTCCAGCGCCACCGATGACGAAGGTGTGCGGATCAACCGTGCTGAGATCAGCCCATAAGCCTGGCCCCATCTGGAGCACTTGTTTCGCGCGCTTCGTCCGACTCACTCTTCGCTTACGCACGATCAGCCCCGAGCGCTAGCTCGATTTCGCTCATGAGCCGCTGCTTTTCAGTTTCTGGAAGAGTAGCTTTCGGTCGCGGATCATCCCAAGGACTGTTCATCGGCTTAGCCTCCTGCTTAGGATAGCGAGGGATGAGATGAGCGTGGAGATGAGGGACCGCGTTGCCGAGGATGGCTACGTTGACACGCTCAGAACCGGTGGCTGTAGACAGCGCTCTAACAGCACGCTGTATGTCGGCCATAAACGCCGTTGCGGTTACGCTATCCAACTGCTCAAGCCTCTCCTCGTGCTGTCTAAGCCGCAGAATGCACCGACCGGGGAAGCGAGCATCATCGTAGAGAGAAAGGTTAGTGACTTTGAGCTCACTTGCTGGGATTGGATTCCAGAGCTCGAAGCCACACTCAGCACAGGACTTTCCCGCTTCGAGCAGCTCCAGGTTACGCTGTGCCTTAGCACGCAGTTCTACGGCGAGCTCTTTCGCACGATCGGAATACTCGACCTGTGACTCTCCGTCTGCGAGAGACAGCTTGGCCGCGTCCTGCACCGCCTTCGGCAGCGTTGTAGGATCATCGGCTAAGGCCACACGAAGTCTTGCGGCCGCGATTTCAGAACGCTTCATGAGAGCATCACCTCTATCTAGGTTAGAAAGCATCCTACCGACGAACAAACGGAGGCTCAGATGGCTAAGTTCCACGTGAACGACATGGGTGAAGCCGGACGTTGTCGAGCCAAAGCTGACAACTGCCCCTTCGCTCGAGACGAGGATCACTACAGCTCTCCTGAGGAGGCTCGCGTCGCCTACGAGAACAGCATGAGTCAGGAGACTTACCAGACAGCTGTGAAGCGCGCTGAACAAGCATTACCGGAGCGCATCCTGGAGAATCTGACACTCGAGGAGAAGGCACGCCACTACATGGCGCTCAAAAAAGCTGGAGTCGAATACATTCCCTGGCGTGGCCAGGAAGCGCAGCTTGAAGCGGCTTACAAGCCATTTGAGAAGGTCACTCTGGAAGAGAATTGGGAACGCCAAGGTCATCTAGACAATGACGAGTATGAAACTCTACGTGGCTCGCTACACCGTATGGACGATTTTCGCGGTGGCCCCTCTATTAACTGGGGTGAGTCAAGAAAGGAAGCGGATCGAGCAGCTTTTGTTAGATACTGGGCAGCAACTGCTGACCAAACAATCACAAACGGAGTGCCAAACGCTTTCGTGAAATTGCCAGAGGTCAAGCCGATGCCAGAACCGAAGAAGCCCCTAACGGAGCGTATCTTTAAGCGCTAGATCAATGACTTCTAGCCCGCGACCCAAGTTTCAGGTCGCGGGCTAGAGTTGTGAGAACGTCAGCCGGGGATCTCGTCCATGTGAGTTCCGTCGTCCACACGCTCCGCCTCGTTCATGGCGCCGACGGCGCTGAGCCAGGAGCTGAACTGGCCATCCTCGATGGCGCCGGCCGGGTTGTCCCAGTTCGGGATCGGATCCGAGTGAAGCGTGTAGGTGTCTTCCGGGCCGGTGCCGATCCGCGGCTCAACGGTCCAGTTGCGGTGCTTGCCGGGGATAACAGTGGTGGTCATCTTGTTCTCCTACGAAGTCGAGTTACGCGGCGGCCTTCTCCTGGAAGGCGTCCGGGTTCTTGTAGCGCGTGAGCATGTCTCCGGAGATCGGAGTGGGAGCGGCGCTCCAGGCGTTGTGGTGCTGAGCCCAGGTCACCGTGGCCTTGTCCAGGTTGAAGATCACCTTGTCCGTGGTGTTCTCGAACTCCTTCGCCACGTCATCCCACTGGCCGAACGGCGTGGTGGGGTCGAACTTGGAGTCCTCGTTCACGATTTCTTTGATGTCCATACGAGTTATCTTACCACGACACACCGTAGTCCACAACACTTTACTCACCGAGCATTAGCTGCACCTCGACCTGATCGTAGAGCTCACGGATGTAGGCCGTAGGCCGACGCCGGTCAAACGGGGCAGTGATTCTGAAGAACTCGTCGACAGCCGCTGTAAAGTTCGTATAGAGCTCGTCATTGATGACTCTTGCGCCGAGGATGCGGTTACGCTCTTCCTTCACCACCTCGAAAGCAGCCTCTAATTCATCCGGCTCAGGCTCCCAAGCCGGCGGCTTTGCAGTAGCTCCGGCGAAGTAGATCGGAGCCTTCACGTAGGCCACGTAGTGATGAAGCTCGATGTAGAGCTTGTCGAGCGCTGCTCGTGCGTCTGGACGATCCAGCCAGCGGAGAGCGGCGTACTCAGCAAAGTCGTTAAGCTCACGCACCACTTCCACCGCAGTCGGCTTTAGCTTAGGATCAACGTCAGACCAGAGAATGTGCTCGAGCTCCGGAATCGCGTCACATAGCTCCGCAACGTACGGAGCTTCGCGTAGAAGCTTCCCTTCCGGAATCGCATCGATCTGGCGCAGGAGCTTCTCCACCGGTTCAAACTCCGGTACACCGTTGAGAGCAGCTGCTCGAAGCAGGACGAAGCTCGTGATGCGTTTCCTAGCGGATCGGGGTGATCTCAGGTCTTTCATCCTATCTCCTCAACTAACGCAGCCACGGTGAAGCGCTCGAGCGCCAGCTCAAACCTCTTAACGCGGTCTGATGACTGTTTCTTGTCAACGTTCGCATTGTACAGCTCAATAGCCTCGATAAATAGCTGAAGCTTGTCGTTGTCTCCGTCTGTAGTGTGAAGAAAATCGTCGTGACGATCCTCGAGGTCGACGTGGGTGTCTACCTCAAACTCGCCCCCAGCGCTCAGGATCCAGGCCGCTGCAAGCACGTCGAAAGCGGCAGCCTTAAGCTGGGGCCTCCAAGTCCACAACGGGAGCTCGAACTCAACGAAGCTAACAATCTCTTCTTTCAGAGCTCTGTAGCCTGTTAGCTCTCGAGCTTGCTTGCCTCCACCTTTGAGCTTTGGGAGTTCAGTCAGCAGCTTCGGTGTAAGCTTAGCCGCTGCTAGGGGATCATCTTCGGAGAGCTGGATGAGCATCGTCACCTGACGAGCAACCGGCTCAAGCTCTTTACGATCGAGCTCATACAGCTGATCTTCCAGTTCATCGAGGAATGACTCTAGCTCGTTGAATCTGTTCTCGTAAAAGTCAGTCACAGGTCAGCCTCCGCCATGAGTAGCTCTACCTCAGCCCGATTGAGCTGGTTGAGAGCCCGAGCTGCGAAAGCGTTAGTGGCTAGCTCTTCAAGATTGAAGAAGTCAGTGAGCTTTGAAAGAAGCAGTCTTACGTTCGACACTACGAGTTCGCGCTCATCAAGCTGATTTCGCAGCTCTTCGAGTAGCTTTTTCACCTCAAGCTCTACGGCGATGTCTTCGGGGCAATACATCTCGTACACGGCACGCTGAACTATAAAGTACGTCTCGTAGAGCACGTCTCGAATGAATGGGTGGTTAAGCCACTGTGCGAGCATGCGGTCTTGAAAGTGCTCGAGCGCTTCGAATGCGATTGGGTTAACTCGAGCTTGCCCACTAACCGGCTGAGGATACTGCAGGCTCTTGAGGCATGCAATGATCTCAGTATCGGAAAGCTCAGCAGCATATAGCACAAGTCGATTCACGGTCTCGACGGACTCATCCCAAAGAGGGTTGATGTCGAAGCGCAAGATGTAAGAGATGTCTTTACCCTCTCTTACGAGTGCTTCTCTACGATAGCTCATGCGTAGCTCTACAGCTCTGTCCCGTGGATGAGCACAAAGGACTCTAGTTCGTTCACCGAGGCGACGAAGCTATCCCAGCCGGGAAGAGCAAAGCGCTCCACCTCGGGGATCATCATCTCTAGATAGGCTCTAAGCGACTCGAGGAAAGAATCCAGCTGTTGAGCACTAATGAGCGGATCCTTGACAAGCTCGAAAGACCGGCGAGTTATGTAAGCCGATGTGGAGTAGCTGTTCGTCGCCGTCGCATCGCCGGATAGCATCTCGTGCCAACGATACACGCTGCGGGTAAGCGTACGAGCCTGCTGGCCAATCTCCTCGAAGTGGGCTCTCAGGCGCGGTTGTACTCGCCATCGGTTAACGACCTCCGTCATAGCAGCATGAAGCTCCTGCTCGCGAAGAAGCAGTCTATTGCTCGGATTGGGAGTAAGCTGCAGGCAGCGCGAAAAGATCGTCGGGATTTCTTCGGCTAACCCAAGCAGCGGTTTGATAGCTGAGTCGCCTCTAAGATCGAGAATCGGCTTTGTCTTCTCGAGAAATTCTGCGAAGTGTTGCTCTCCCTCGACTGTTTTGCATGCTAAAGCGACTGGGTTGTAGAGATCACTTGCTGACGTGGTCATAGGGTCACCATGAGAAGCTCTACCTCTACCGAGTCAATAAGACGCTCGAGCTTCAAACGCTCGTGCTCGGAGAGTGCGAGGAAACTTTCATCGTTCCTGCAGCAATCAAGTGCATCGTAGAGTGACTTCGGATAAACTGAAAGCTCACGAACCGAACCAAGCAAGCCGATCGGCTCGCCTCTAAGTTTTGCGTAGACAGCTTCGTAAAGCTCGCAGATTCGATCACGAAGGGTGAGCTCTTGAACCCACTGATTCTCCACCTTATCCACAAACCAGGCGATCTGCTTACGCAGCTTGGCAAGATCCTCAGCCGTCGAAAGCTTAAGCCTCGCCACCTCGCCGTCGAAGGTTGTAAGCAGCAGGCGAGCGCCCTCAACGGCTTCGTTGATCGGCTTAGAGCTCACCGAGTGGAACAGCTCGCCGAGCACATCAACGAAGTCCGGGAGCAGCTCCGGATCAAGGTCACGCTTAAGGTCCATGAGCTTGCCTCGATAGGCGTAGTAACGATCCATCAGGCATCCTCTCGAAGGAGGTACTGTACCTCAAGGTGCGTGAGAGCCTCCGTGAGCTTTACGATGAACTTCTCATCGGCCCAGAGATGTTCGGCCAGCTCGGCGGCCTCCTTGAGTACCTCGGCGATGAGCTTTGAATCGATCTCTTCTGCGCCGCTGAGCCTGTCGAGCACGTTAGCGTTGCGATTCAGGGCAGCTGCGGCTTCGGTGTGCCCCTTAGGAATGCGGCGCGCCACTGCTCGGAGCGCGTCTTCCGCATCGGTTACGGCGTCTCGAAGCATCGGCTCCCGAGTCCAGCGAAGCTCAGCTTCCACTGCCACCGCGGTGAGTCCGGCGCGGTAGTACTCTACTGCGGCATCAAGGTCCGGTCGCTTCGGTATCAAAG
>Ga0308161_1002790_pt1 | contig 17948 bp, 17 predicted proteins | sample PhyFR2_FD_201034 | JGI IMG/M metagenome (GOLD analysis project Ga0308161, IMG submission 201034) | Phyllosphere microbial communities from UC Gill Tract Community Farm, Albany, California, United States - DLSLF.R2 | ecosystem: Host-associated > Plants > Phyllosphere > Unclassified | place: USA...
CGTGCTGACGCCCGCGCAGGCGAAGGGCTCGGATGCCGTGGTGAAGACCACCACCTGGGATGCCGCGACCGGCACGGTCACGATCCCCGCCCGCACGGTCGCCGTGCTGGTGGACGTGCAGTAGTCCCGAGCGGGGAGCCCCCGCCGCAACCGAAAGCGCCGGCCCCGTGAGGGACCGGCGCTTCCGGTTCGGGCTGATCGCTCAGCCCCGGCGCGGGATCAGCCCGCGGCCGGCGGCGTCACCGAGATGAGCGCCGCGGTGTTGTTCTGCATCGACTTCTTCACCGTGATGACGGTGCCGTAGCCCACGCCCGAGTCGGCGGGGTTGCCGGTGCCGAGCACCGTGTTGCCCACCTTGACGCCGAACAGGCCGGTGGCCGGAGTCCCGTCGGGGTTGACGATGCGCGTGGTGTACGGCGCACCGCCGACCGAGGGCACGACCACCGATGCGTCGCGCAGGCGGTAGTACAGCGACCCGTCGCGCAGCTCGAGTCCGGGGACCCAGCCCTTGTCGTCGGTGAAGCTGCTCACGGCAGGCTGCGGGGCGAGCGTGGTGCACGCCTCGTTGTAGGAGGCGTCGACCAGGCAGTCCTTGAACTCGTAGGTCGGCTGCAGGCCGAAGGCGGCGTTCGAGGACTGGGCGCGGCTGGAGATGTTCTTCAGCAGCGACGGGTCCAGAGCTGCCTCCGCGCCCGTGCGGCGCAGCGGATCGAAGTGGCTGTCCACCAGGAGCAGGCCGCCCTTCGCGCCGTAGCTCGGCAGGCTCGTCAGGTTCGAGGTGACCTGGTTCGAGGTGCCGTACATCGCGTCGCGGTACCAGATCAGCGCACCGGGGGCGTTGTAGGGGACCTTCTCCACCTTCCAGGCCTCGTCGCTGTACACCGTCGTGTAGCCGTACTTCAGGCCCTTGTCGAAGCCGTCCATGTTGCGCCACTCGACCAGGTAGTACTGCGCCTTGACCTGGGTCCCGCTGTCGCGGTGCCAGCCGGCGCCGGTGGTGTCGGCGAAGGAGGCGACGGTCGCGGTCCAGCCGTTGTCGCCGGTCTCGACGTCATCGCTCCAGACGGTGCTGCCGTCGCTGGTGAGCGCGAAGTCGTCCGAGAACCAGTTGCGCTCCTCGAACGCGGCATCCGTCGCCTGACGCAGTCGCAGCTGGATGTCCTGGCCCGCATACGCCGACAGGTCGACGTGGTCGTGCCGCCAGCCGTTGCTGGAGCCGGTCAGACCGTACTTCTTGCCCCCGAAGTCCTGCATGCGGCCGTTGGGGTCGCTGTAGCCGTCATCGGTGGAGACCAGTGCGCCGGACTCGTCGTAGACCTTCTGCTCGGTCCAGGTGGAGCCGCCGTCGGTCGAGACCTCGACGTAGCCGTAGTCCCAGTCCTCCTCGATGACGTAGTTGTTCCACATCGAGAACTGCGCGTTCGCGGGCACGTCGTCGATCGAGCGGGTCAGACGGACGTCCGCCCAGTCCTGGTCGGCGCCGGAGTACCACATCTCGGATCCGCTGTGCGGGGTCGCCAGCACGATCTTCTTGTCGGGCAGGTTGACCTTGATGCCGTCCTCGGTGCCCTTCGCGGGGCGGGAGGTCTGGCCGACCTTGATCGTGGTGGTGTCGTCACCGGGGTTCACGACCTTGGGGTCGGCCCAGCCCAGCACCCACTTGTCCCAGAGGCCCATGTGCGTGGGCATGGACTGGAAGATGGGGCCGGAGTGCGAGCCGGAGCTCATCAGATCCCAGAAGTCGATGTCCGAGTTCCCCGCGTTGGACGTGTCGTACAGGTCGGGCAGGCCGAGGTCGTGGCCGTACTCGTGCGCGAACACGCCGACACCGGAGTTCTCCGGCTGCACGATGTAGTTCGACAGCTTGAGGTTCGTGCCGGGGATGGTCGCGCCGCCGGCCACCGCCGAGGAGTGCGCCCAGATCGCGTACGTGCCCTCGGCGCCGCCACCGCCGGACTTGTCCTCGCCGGCGTGCACGAGCACCACGTGGTCGATCACGCCGTCGGGCTCGTTCACGTTGCCGTCGCCGTCGCGATCGCCCTGGTCCTCGATGTCGTAGTCAGCCCAGGGGAAGTCCGGGTTCTGCGCCGCGAGCGCCGCCACCGCATCGATGGGCAGCTGCCCGGGACCGAGCGGGTTGTCCGGGTGCCCCTGCTGGTCCTGCATGGGCCCGGCCTCCCACTCGCCGGCCTCGTTCTTGTGGCAGACCGTCGCTCCGTAGTAGCCCTCGGAGTGCGGCACCTTGACCCACGGGGTCGCCTCGCCGGTGAGGGTGTACGCCCCGCGGGACATCTCCTCGTACATGTTCTTCATGGTGTAGCCGGAGATGTCGAAGCCGGGCTTGCCGTCGGGGCCGGTCAGATCCGTGCGCACGCGCTCGGTGATGCCGTCCTCGGTGAAGAGCATCTTGTTGAAGTGCTCGCTCGAGAAGTCGGGCACCCACATCGTGTTGTTGTCCTCGTGCGCGGCATCCGCCGGGTTCGGGATGCCGTTGTGCAGGGTCGGGCCCTGCACCGCGCCGGGCTTGCAGGTCGTCGCGCCGAACTCGGTCGGCACGTACAGGTCGCTGAAGTCCTCGCTGCCGTCGAACTCGACCAGGATCGTCAGCAGCTTCGCCTGCTGGGTGGTCTTCGACTTCTTCAGGTTCTTGGGGCTCTTGCCGGTCTTGATGGCCTTCGCCTCGGTCTTGGCCAGCTGCTCGGCGGCCTTCGGGTTGCCCTGGGCGAACTTCTGGTCGGTCTGCTTCGCCTTCTCGAGCGCGTGCGCGCTGAGAGGCGCCTTGACCGCGCCCTTCGCTGTGGCGACGGCGGTGTCGGCCACGTGGTCGAAGGCCTCCTCCGCACGCGGCGCGACGTAGTTCATGTAGTACTCGTCGGCACCGATCGTGGCGGTGGGCGGCGGCGCGTCCGTGCTGGTCGACGCAGCGTTCGCCGTGCCGGAGCCGAAGGCCACCAGGCCTGCGGCCGCCAGCGCGAACGCCGAAGTCGTCGCCAGGGCGCGTCGTCGCGCTCGGGCATTCCGTTCTGACATCGAATCTCTCCTTTCACACGGCGGCGCGAAGGGTCTTCGCGGCACCGCGATCGGCGGGCGCCGGGTGGACGCCCGGGGTCTGTCTATCGTGCTCAGCCGGTTCAAAGGAAGTGGTGCGAGGGAAAAAGTAGACATTCGTCTATGCGGAGTGTCCGATGCGCCAGTTAGTAGGAAGTCCTAGTAATTGCCCTGTGTGCCGACTAGCATGATCACTGTGCCAAAGAAGGTGCAGAGGAGTGTCAGCACAATGACTCGTTACATCCCCCATTTCGTAGGCGGAAAGTCGCTCGAACCCACCGGCGGGCGCGTCGCCGATGTGTTCGATCCGAGCACCGGAGAGGTGCAGGCGCGTGTTCCGCTGGCCACGGCCGACGAGGTGCGCGCGGTCATCGAGAACGCCGCTGCCGCGCAGCCGGGGTGGGCCGCCACCAACCCGCAGAAGCGCGCCCGCGTGATGATGCGCTTCGTCGAGCTCGTGCACCAGAACATGGACGAACTGGCCGCACTGCTCTCCAGCGAGCACGGCAAGACCTTCGAGGACGCCAAGGGCGACATCATCCGCGGACTCGACGTGATCGAGTTCTGCATCGGTGCCCCGCACATGCTGAAGGGCGAGTACTCCACCGAGGTCGGCACCGGCATCGACGTGTACTCGATGCGCCAGCCGCTCGGCGTGGTCGCGGGCATCACCCCGTTCAACTTCCCCGCCATGATCCCGCTGTGGAAGGCCGGGCCTGCGATCGCCAGCGGCAACGCCTTCGTGCTCAAACCCTCAGAGCGCGACCCCTCCGTGCCGGTGCGCCTCGCCGAGCTGTTCCTCGAGGCGGGCCTGCCCGCGGGCATCCTCAACGTCGTGCACGGTGACAAGGTGGCGGTCGACACGATCCTCACCGACCCGTGCATCCAGGCCGTCGGTTTCGTCGGCTCCACGCCGATCGCCGAGTACATCTACTCGACCGCCGCAGCCAACGGCAAGCGCGCGCAGTGCTTCGGCGGGGCCAAGAACCACCTGATCGTGCTGCCCGACGCCGATCTCGACCAGGCGGCCGACGCGCTGATCGGCTCCGGCTTCGGCTCGGCCGGCGAGCGCTGCATGGCCATCTCGGTCGCCGTCCCGGTGGGCGAGGAGACCGCCGACGCGCTGGTCGCGAAGATCGCCGAGCGCCTGGGAGAGCTGAAGGTCGGGCCCGGCATGCAGGACGGCGTCGACTATGGACCCCTGGTCTCCGCCGCGTCGAAGGCGCGCGTCGAGGGCCTCATCCAGGAGGGCGTCGACGCCGGCGCCACGCTCGTCGCCGACGGTCGCGGCCTGGTGGTCGAGGGCTGCGAGAACGGGTTCTACCTCGGACCCACCCTGTTCGATCACGTCACCACCGACATGTCGATCTACCGCGAGGAGATCTTCGGTCCGGTGCTCTCGGTCGTGCGCGCGGCGGACTACGAGGAGGCGCTGGCACTGGCATCCGACAACCCCTACGGCAACGGTGTCGGCATCTTCACCCGCGACGGTGACGCCGCCCGCGACTTCGCGGCCCGCGTGAACGTCGGCATGGTCGGCGTCAACGTCCCGATCCCGGTGCCGATCGCCTACTTCACCTTCGGCGGCTGGAAGGCGTCCGGGTTCGGCGACCTGAACCAGCACGGAGCCGACGGCTTCCGCTTCTACACGAAGACCAAGACCGTGACCAGCCGCTGGCCGTCGCATGGCGTGCGCGAGGGCGCCAGCTTCGTCATGCCCACGATGTGATCCCCGCCACTGCCGCACACATCCCCGAGATCCGAGGACCGAGAGAAATGACCATGATCGACAGCACCGTCACCGCCGAGGAGCGCGAGGCGATCCTCGGCGCCGTGCGCGACTTCGCCGATTCCGAGCTCGCGCCCCACGCCGCCGAGCGCGACGAGAAGCACATCTTCCCCCGCGAGACGCTCAACAGGGCGGGCGAGCTGGGTCTGGGCGGCATCTACGTGCGCGAGGAGTTCGGCGGCACGGGCCTGGGCCGCGTGGACACCGTCGCGATCTTCGAGGAGCTCGCCAAGGGCGACCCGGCGGTCGCGGCCTACATCTCGATCCACAACATGGTCGTGTGGATGATCGACACCTACGGCGACGACGCGCAGTGCGGCCGCTGGGTGCCGGGTCTGACCGCCATGGAGCAGTTCGGCGGCTACTGCCTGACCGAGCCGGGTGCCGGGTCGGATGCCGCGAACATCGCCACGAGCGCGGTGCGCGACGGCGACGACTACCTGCTCACGGGCGTGAAGCAGTTCATCTCGGGCGCGGGCGAGGCCGGCGTCTACGTGGTCATGGCGCGCACCGGCGGAGCCGGCTCGGGGGCGCGCGGGATCAGCGCGTTCCTCGTCCCCGGAGACGCCGCCGGCCTGAGCTTCGGTGCGCCGGAGAAGAAGATGGGCTGGCATGCCCAGCCCACGCGCCAGGTGATCTTCGACGGCGTGCGGGTGCCCGCATCCGCGATGCTCGGCGAGGAGGGCGAGGGCTTCGCGATCGCGATGTCGGCGCTCAACGGCGGCCGGCTCAACATCGCCGCCTGCTCGCTGGGCGGTGCGGCCTGGGCTCTGGAGAAGGCCGTGCAGTACGTGCACGAGCGCGTCGCGTTCGGCGAGCCTCTCTCCGAGAAGCAGTCCATTCTGTTCACGATCGCCGACATGCGCACCGAGCTGCAGGCCGCGCGCCTGATGGTGCGCGACGGCGCCGAGGCCGTCGACGCGAAGGCGCCGGATGCCACGATGCGCTGCGCCATGGCGAAGCGATTCGCCACGGATGCCGGCTTCGAGATCGCCAACAAGGCCCTTCAGCTGCACGGCGGCTACGGGTACCTTCAGGACTACGGGGTCGAGAAGGTCGTACGCGACCTTCGCGTGCATCAGATCCTGGAAGGGACGAACGAGATCATGCGACTCATCGTCGGACGCGAGATGCTGCGCCCCGCCGGTTCGAACCAGATGCGGAGCGCATCATGACGCGCGTCGCCTTCCTGGGCCTCGGTCACATGGGCCTGCCCATGGCCGTGAACCTGGTGAAGGCGGGTCACGAGGTGCACGGCTTCGACCTCGTGCCCGGCGCGATCGATGCCGCGCGCGCCGCCGGCATCCCCGTCGCGGACAGCGGAGCGGATGCCGTGCACGACGCCGAGGTCGTCATCACGATGTTCCCCGCCGGGAAGCACGTGATCGCCGCCTACCAGGAAGAGCTGCTGGCCGCGGCCGCGCCGGGCACCCTGTTCATCGAGTCGTCCACCATCGCCGTAGACGAGGCGCGCACGGCGCATCAGCTGGCGATCGACGCCGGGCATCGCAACGTCGACGCCCCGGTCTCGGGCGGCGTGGTCGGCGCGGAGGCCGGAACGCTGGCGTTCATGGTCGGCGGAGCGGACGAGGACTTCGAGGCGGCCCTTCCGCTGCTCGAGGCCATGGGCAAGCGCATCGTGCACTGCGGCGGGCCGGGGCTCGGCCAGGCCGCGAAGGTGTGCAACAACATGATCCTGGGCATCTCGCAGATCGCGGTCGCCGAGGCGTTCGTGCTGGCGGAGCGCCTGGGGCTGGAGCACCAGGCCATGTACGACGTCGTGTCCCAGGCATCCGGCCAGTGCTGGGCGCTGACCACCAACTGCCCCGTGCCGGGCCCCGTGCCCACCAGCCCGGCGAACCGCGATTACCAGCCCGGCTTCGCCGGCGCCCTGATGGCGAAGGATCTGGGGCTCGCGCTCCAGGCGATCGAGCAGACGTCGACGGATGCCAGGATGGGCCGCCTCGCGCAGGAGATCTACGCCGCGTTCGCCGCGGGCGAGGGCGCCGGACGGGACTTCTCGGGGATCATCACAGACATCCGCAAGGGTGACGTCTGACCCCTCCCGTTCAGGAACCGGAAAGGTTCCCACCTGGAATACTGGTCGTGCCGCAGTGCTGCGGCTGAGGGGAGTGACACATGGCCGAGTACGAGACGATCCTTGTCGAACAGCGAGGACGGGTGGGCTGGATCACCCTCAACCGGCCGCAGGCGCTCAACGCCCTGAACGGTCAGGTGTCCGAGGAGGTCGCGGACGCGGCATCCGCCTTCGACGCGGATGAGAGCGTCGGCGCCATCGTCGTCACCGGCTCCGAGAAGGCGTTCGCCGCCGGCGCGGACATCAAGGAGATGGAGTCGAAGACCGGTGCCGAGATGATCGCCACCGACCACTTCGGCGCGTGGACCCGCTTCGCCGCCGTGCGCACCCCCGTGATCGCGGCGGTCTCCGGCTACGCGCTGGGCGGCGGATGCGAGCTGGCGATGATGTGCGACATCATCCTCGCGGGCGACAACGCCGTGTTCGGGCAGCCCGAGGTCAATCTCGGAGTGATCCCGGGCATGGGCGGCACGCAGCGTCTCATCCGCGCGGTCGGCTACTACAAGGCCGCCGAGATCGTGCTGTCCGGCCGCATGGTGAAGGCCGACGAGGCGGAGCGCATCGGCCTCGTGTCGCGTGTGGTGCCGGCATCCGACCTGCTCGACGAGGCCACGAAGCTCGCTGAGACCATCGCGTCGAAGTCGCTGCCGTCGATCTACGCCGCCAAGGCGACGCTGGATGCCGCGATGGAGACGTCGCTCACCGACGGGCTCGCCGTCGAGAAGGCGACGTTCGCCGCCCTGTTCGACACCGCGGACCAGAAGGAGGGGATGGCCGCCTTCCGCGAGAAGCGCCCCCCTCACTTCCAGCACCGATGAGCGCCATGACAGAGGTGCTGCCGGACGACGCCGACCTGACCCTCTCGGTGTCGGACCGTCGTGAACTCGTGGAGTGGACGATCGCCTGCGCCGAGCGGATGCTGCCGCTCTTCCTCGCCGAGAGGCCGGATGACTCCCGCCCGCAGGAGGCCCTGGATGCGGCGCGCGCGTTCCTGCGCGGCGAGCTGAGCATCGAGGCCGTGAGGGAGAAGGCGTTCGCCTGCCACGCGGCCGCGCGTGAGGCGCAGGACCCGTCGGCGCTCGCCGCCGCGCGGGTGTGCGGTCAGGCCGCTGCGGTCGCGCACATGGCCGGGCACGCCCGTCAGGTGCCGCGGTACACGGCCAAGGCGTTCCCCGGCGACCGCTCACGGCGTGACGAGGAACTCGCGTGGCAGCGCATGAACGTTCCCGAGCGGTTCGACCACTACGTGTACGACGGCGACTAGAAGGGCGCAGGCGGACCCCGGGCGGTGTGGTTGACTCGGTCCGTGGATGATCTGCCTGAGCAGCTCCTCGTCGGCGGGGCGACGTACTCGCGCGTCGACGCGGACGACTCGATCGCGTGCTGGACGGCGACCTTCGATGTCGGGGGGAACGGCGACTCCCGGCAGGTGAGCCTGGTCATCGAACCCGCAGGCGTGCCGGACTCGGCCGTGCGCGAGCTGGCCGCGGACGTGAGTGCCCGGTTCGGGGAGTTCGTCCGGGTCGCCGCCGACTACCTGCGTGCAGGGCTGCGCGACCCGCGGTATGGGCTCGACGGGGTCGAGCTCGGTCTGCTGGATGCGGAGGAGGCACCGTTCGGTGAGCCCGAGGCGGTGGTCTGGGCCGACGGGACCTGGATGCTGCGGTTCGCGGAGTCCCGACTCGCCATCGCCGATCCCTTCGGCATCGGTGTCCTGTTCACCGGAGACACCCCCGACGCGATCGAGGACCTGTCCGAGGCGGAGCCGGCCTGAGCATGCCGTAGCCGGCCCCGGGCCTCGGCGCCGTTCAGAACGCGACCGCGTCGTCGTGCTCCTCGGCGGCGCGGACGGCGTCGAGGTGGGCGCGCACCGCGGCCCTGCCCGGCAGCAGAGTGCTCGCGCCCGCCGCGATCACCAGCCCCGCGACGGAGATCCAGGTCGAGGCGGTCAGGGCTTCGAGCACGTGCTCCCGGCTCCAGTCGTCGCCGGTGACGGCGAAGAACACGGTGGTCGACACCGCCACTCCCACCGCGGCGCCCAGCTGCTGGAACGTGCTGTACGCGCCGGAGGCCGCACCCGCGTCGGCGACCGGCACGGTGGCGAGGGCGACGTCGACCAGGGGGATGATCAGCATCGCCAGCCCGATGCCGGCCACGGCCATCGGCACGGCGGACTGCCAGCCGGTGAAGTCCGCTCCACCCGTCGTCACGGCCCACAGCGTCGCCAGCGTCCCCGCCGCCATCACCAGCGCACCCGCCGTGACCAGGACACGGCCGAGCCGGGGGACCAGGGGGACCACGAACCCGGTGCCGACCATCGCCCCCAGGCTGAACGTCAGCAGCGTCAGGCCCGCGCCGAGCGCGTCGAAGGACAGGGCGAGCTGCAGATAGAGGATGAGCGGCAGCACGAAGGCGTTCATCGCGCCCTGGAACATCGCCTGCGTCACGATGCCCGCGGAGAAGCCGCGATCGCGGAACAGCGGCATCGGCAGCAGCGCGGATCCGTCGCGATTCATCCGGCGCACGGAGTGCGCGACGAACCAGCTGCCGAACAGCACGCCGGCGGCCACCAGGGCCCACAGCCAGCCCGGCCAGCCGAGCTCCCGCCCCTCGATCAGCGGGACCATGAAGCCGGCGATCGCGGCCACCAGCAGTGCGACGCCGACGAGGTCGAGTCGCATCGCGCGGGCCGACCGCGTGTCGGGCACGAACTTCGCCGCCAGCGCGACGATGGCGATGCCGACCGGGACGTTGACGAGGAAGATGCTGCGCCAGCCCAGGCCCCAGAGGTCGGCGTCGACGAGCCACCCGCCGAGCACCGGCCCGACCACGGCCGCGATGCCGCTCACGGCGCCGATGATGCCGAACAGCGCGGCGCGCTCGCGCGGGGCGTAGAGCGCCTGCACGCTGGCCAGCAGCTGAGGCACCATGAGCGCGGCGAACAGCCCCTGGGCGACGCGCAGCGTGACGAGCATCTCCGCGGAGACGGCGGCGGCGGCCAGCGCCGACACGAGCGTGAAGCCCGCGATGCCGGTCAGGAACACGCGGCGGCGTCCGAAGATGTCGCCCAGGCGGCCGCCCGTCACGAGCTCCGCGGCGAACGCGAGCATGTATCCCGACACGATCCACTCCAGTGCACCCGAGCCGGCGTCGAGGTCGCGCCCGATCGCCGGCAGGGCCACCTGCACGATGGTCACGTCGAGCAGGTCCATGAACGCGGCGAACAGCAGGATGCCGATGGCGAGGCCGCGGCGGGGGAGATTGTCCATCGTGGGGTCCCTTCCTAGAATGAGGTGTCTCCATCTCGGAACATTCCCGAAGTGGGATTATCCCGATATGGGAATAGTAGGAAGGCGCCCTGAGGATGTCAAGCGACCCCGAACTGACCCGTGGACTGCTCGACCGGATCCAGCGGTTCATCGGAAGTGCCGTGCTCACCAACGAGCGCATCGCCCGATCGCTGGGCATCAACGTGGTCGACCTGCAGGCGCTCGGCATGATCGCGCGTGCCGGTGATCGGCTCACCACGGGGGAGGTCAGTCAGCTCACCGAGCTGCCGACCAGCACCACCACTCGCGTGCTGGACCGGCTCGAGCGCAACGGCCTCATCGTGCGGGACGCCGACCCCGCGGACCGCAGACGCGTGGTCGTGCGCATCTCGGATCACGCCGCTCACCTGCTGGGCCGCGGAGGCGACGACGATCCGTACGCGCCGATCCTCGAGCGCATGGGGCGCGTGAATGCGCTCTTCACGCCGGAGGAGCTCGAGACCGTCGTCCGGTACTTCGATGCGATGGAGGCCGAGGCCGCCGGCGACTCCGCCTGAGCGCAGACGGCGATCAGCCGCGAAGCTCCTCCAGAGCCTTCGCCAGGCGGCGTTCGCGGGTGGCATCCTGCTTGGCCTCGGCGATGCCGCGGGCGATCTCCTTGCGTCGCGTGTAGGAGAGCGCATCGAAGGCGGTCTTCGCGGCCGGATCGGATGCCAGCGCCTCGGCCAGGGCATCCGGCATCTCGACCGTGCGCTCGGCCGCATCGGCGGCGATGACGACGTCGAACTCGTCTCCCAGCTCCACGCCCATCTCGGTGCGGACCGCCTTGCTGAACCCGATCAGGTTCTGCCCGCCCATGCGCGCCAGACGCAGCCGCGCCGTGCGGCCGCCGATCGCGACGACGACGGGGAAGGCCTTGGCTGTGCTGAGGATCGCCACCTCATCGTCGTCGAGCACGATCGCCCCGGCCGGTCCCATCGGCTGCAGGATCTTGTGCGCTCTCAGCTCGCTCATGCCGGCCATCCTACGTGCCGGCGGGATCTGGATCGACGGCTTCCGTCGAACGCAAGGGGGTGCCGCACCCGCATCCGCCCGGGTAACTTCACCGGCATGAGCGACGTGACGATCTTCGCCCCCTCGCCGATCCTCACGGTGACGGTCGAGAACTCGGGCGATGCCGATGAGATCCATATCCACGCGGGCGGGCAGGGCGTGTGGCAGGCGCGGATGCTGCGGCGCCTCGGCGTCTCGGTAACGATGTGCTGCTCGCTGGCGGGGGAGGCCGGCCAGGTCATCCGGCACCTGCTCGAGGACGACGGGATGACGGTGGTCGGCATTGAGCGTCCTGGCAGGGCATCCGCCTACGTGCAGGACCGACGCGGCGGGGAGCGCGCGGAGATCGGCACCGAGGTCGGCGATCCGATCGCCCGGCATGAGCTCGACGAGTTGTACGGGGCCGTCATCCGCGAGGGGATGCGCTCCGGCGTCGTGATCCTCAGCGGACCGGCAGGCGACGACGTGCTGCCGTCGGACACCTACCGCCGGCTCGCCGCGGATCTGCGCGAAGCCGGCTGCACGGTGGTGGTCGACCTCGCCGGCGAGCGGCTGGATGCCGCGCTGGAGGGCGGTGTCGACCTGCTGAAGGTCAGCGACGAGGAGATGCGCGCGCACGGTCTCGACGACGACTCGCCCGACGCACTCGCCGCGGCCATGCACTCGCTGCGATCGCGCAGAGCGGGAACCGTCATCGTCACGCGGGCCTCCGAACCGCTGCTGCTCCTCGACGAGCAGGGCCTGCTGGAGGTCGCTCCGCCGCGCCTCGAGGTGGTCGACAGCGCCGGCGCCGGCGATTCCCTCACCGCGGGCGTGGTCGCGGGGATGGTGCGTGGCGAACCGCCGCGTGACGCGATCACGCTGGGGGCGGCGGCGGGCGCGCTGAACGTCACGAGGCACGGCCTGGGAACCGGCGACGCGGATGCCATCGCCGAGCTGCGCGGGCGGATCCGGGTCTCGGTCCCGGGTGAGGATGACGACGGCGGCAGCATGGGTGTGAGCCCGGACGGCCTGGCCGGCCTGATCGAGACGCCCCGCCGCGAGGCACCGGGCGCCGAGACGCCCCGCACCGAGAGCGAGGGGGAGCGATGACCCGCGTGCTGGTCACGAACGACGACGGGATCGACTCTCCGGGTCTGCATGCGCTGGCGGTCGTCCTGCGGGCGCACGGCATGGATGTCACGATCGCCGCGCCGGTCACGCAGTCGAGCGGATCGAGCGCGTCGATCATGGCCGAGAACGCCGAGGGCCAGATCCGCGTGGAGCGACGCACACTGGAGGGCCTGGAAGGCGTGCCGGCGTTCGCGGTGCACGGCGGTCCGGGACTGATCGCACTGATCGCCGCCCGCGGCGCCTTCGGCGATCCGACGGACGTGGTCGCCTCGGGCATCAATCACGGCGCCAACGTCGGGCGGGCGATCCTGCACTCCGGAACCGTCGGCGCAGCCCTGACCGGAGGCCTCAACGGCGCCCGCGGTCTGGCGATCTCGCTGGACGTCGGGCTGGCGCCGAAGACGTTCCGGTGGGAGGAGGCCGCCGAGGCCGCCGCCGAACTCGTGCCGGCGCTGCTGCGGCATCCGCGCGGCACGGTCATCAACGTGAACGTCCCCAACACGGTCGAGTCGCGCGGAATGGTCGAGGCCGACCTCGCCCCGTTCGGAATCGTGCAGACAACGCTGACGCAGCAGGACGAGCACCACGTGCGCCTGGCGGTCGAGGATCTGCCTCGCGAACCCGTACCCGGGAGCGATGCCGCCCTCCTCGCCGACGGGTGGATCACCGTGACGGGCCTCGACCCGGTCTCGCACGTGCCGCTGGGCATCGTGGCGGAGGTCGGCGCAGGATGAGGATGCTCAGCCGAAATGCGCGGTGATCGCGTCGTTGCGCTCGGTGATCACGGCGATCAGATGGCGGCGCATGACCAGTGCGTCCACCAGCCGGCCGAGCGGACCGAACGGGGAGCGGAACTCGAGGGTGTCGCGCATGAGCGTGCCGCCCTCGGCGGGCAGGAACTCGTGGGTGTGCCGGAACTGAGCGAACGGACCCCTCGTCTGCCGGTCGCGGAACCTGCGCGGTCGGTCGACGTCGAAGACCACCGACGACATCCGGAAGCGGATGCCGAAGTGCCGGGCGCTCCAGGTCACCTCATCGCCCTCGCCCATCATCCCGGTGGTGACGCCGGCGACCGTGCGCTCGCCGTGCGAGCTCTGGGACGTCACGTGCAATCCGACGTCGAGCGAGGCGTCGAACACCTCCTCGGGCGGCGCGGTGATGATGCGCTCCAGGACGAAGGAGGCCATCAGAGCGGGTCGGGGACCGGGCGGGGGTCGGTGAAGTCGCCGGCATTCTTGCGCATCCGGGCCACGATGCCGACCAGGGCGCTCGCATCGTCGGCGTCGATGCCGGGGCTGCGGAACACGTCGGTGTTCAGGGCGCGGGTGGCGCGCTCGACGAGGTCGCGGCCGGTCTCGGTGAGCGACAGCAGCGCGGCACGGCCGTCGTGGGGGTGCGGCTCGCGCAGCACGAGACCGTCGCGCACCAGCCGCTCCGCCGTGCTCGTGACGCTGGTCGCGTGCACCTGCAGGCGGGCGACCACGCTCGACAGCGGCAGCGTGCCCGACCGGCTGAACGCCAGCAGTCGCAGCACCTCGTACCGCGCGAACGTCACTCCGAAGGGCTTGAGGGTGGCATCCACCCGCGCCAGCAGCAGCTGCTGCGCCCGCATGACGGAGGTGACCACAGCCATGCCATCGGCTGCGTCGTCCCAGCCGTGCGCGAGCCATTGCCGTTTCGCTTCAGCGAGCGGATCGATCGACAGAGGGCGAGGGCGGGCCATGCCCCCACGTTAGTCGCATGCGGCGTCGGGGATGCAGCACGCGACGGAACTCAGTACCATATCAAGTGACATCCGATTTCAGGCTCTGAATCGGTGCGGCAGAAGGCGCCCGACTACAATCGACACAGGCGCGAGGAGGCTCGATGAAGATCTACGTCCTGGTGAAGGAAGTCCCCGACACCTACGGTGACCGCAAGCTCGATCTCGAGACGGGATTGGCCGATCGCGGGGCGGGTGACGTCGTCCTCGACGAGATCACCGAGCGCGCGCTCGAGGTCGCCCTGTCCTATGCCGACAAGAACGCCGGCACCGAGGTGGTCGCCCTCTCGATGTCGCCTGAGTCCGCGACGGCATCCGTCCGTCGCGCGCTGGCGATCGGCGCGGCATCCGCTGTGCACGTCGTCGACGAGCAGCTGCGCGGCGCCGACCTCGTCCTCACCGCGGCCACTCTCGCTGCGGCGATCCGCCGTGGCGAGCCCGACCTGGTGATCACCGGCAACCTGTCCACCGACGGCTCCGGTGGCGTGATCCCCGCGATGCTCGCGGAGCACCTCGGCTTCACGCAGGCCACCGCGCTCAGCGCGGTGGAGATCGCCGAGGGACAGGTCAGCGGCACGCGCTCCGGCGACGCCGGCACGCAGCAGGTCACGGCGGCGCTGCCCGCCGTCATCTCCATCACCGAGGCGCTGCCCGACGCGCGCTTCCCCAACTTCAAGGGCATCATGGCGGCGAAGAAGAAGCCCCTCGAGGTGCTCTCGCTCGCCGACCTGGGTGTCTCGGCCGACCCGGCTGAGACCCCGCACACGATCATGACCGCCGTCTCCGAGAAGCCGCCGCGCGCGGCCGGGGTCAAGATCGTCGACGAGGGCGATGCCGCCGCCCAGCTCGTCGAGTTCCTCGCGCAGAACAGGCTGGTGTGATCATGGGCTACCCCGAGAAGTCGATCCTCGTCCTCGCCGACGTCGCGCCCGACGGCGAGGTGCTTCCCAGCACCGCCGCGCTGATCGGCGCCGCGTCGTCCATCGGCGCCCCGGTCGCGCTGATCGTCGGCGGCTCGCCGGCCGCGGCCGAGGCCGTGGCGGGGATGGGTGCGCAGGTCGTGCTCACCGCCGACGGCGACGCCGCAGCGCTCACCGTCCCCATCGTCGACGCGCTGCAGGCGGCGTACCAGCAGGTGCGCCCGGATGCCGTGCTGATCTCCAACTCGATCGCCGGACGTGACGTCGCAGGACGCCTCGCCGTGCGGGAGCGACTGGCCCTCTCCGTGGACGCGGTCGGCGTCTCGCGCGATGACGAGGGCGTGGTGGCGCACCACTCGGTGTTCGGCGGCTCGTTCCAGTCCGACTCGGCGCCCACCTTCGGCGCCCCGGTCATCACCGTGCGCCTCGGCGCCGTCGACACCCGCGCGGAGGCGGCGCCGCTCGTCACCGAGGCGCTGACCGTCACCGCGTCGGGCGCACCCGCGGCATCCGCCGGTGAGGTCGCCGCCGAGGAGAAGACTTCGTCGCGACCCGACCTGCGGGGAGCCGCCAAGGTCGTCTCCGGTGGTCGCGGACTCGGGTCCAAGGAGCAGTTCGTGCTCGTCGAGCAGCTGGCGGATGCCCTGGGTGCCGCCGTCGGCGCGTCGCGCGCCGCCGTCGACGCCGGGTACATCCCCTACGCGCACCAGGTCGGCCAGACCGGTGTCTCGGTCTCGCCGCAGCTGTACGTCGCGCTCGGCATCTCCGGCGCGATCCAGCACCGCGCCGGCATGCAGACCGCCAAGACCATCGTCGCGATCAACAAGGACGGCGAGGCGCCGATCTTCGACGTCGCCGATTTCGGCATCGTCGGTGACGTGTTCACCATCGTCCCGCAGCTGATCGAGGCGATCGAAGCACGGAAGAAGTAGCCATGGCTTCGACCCTTCGTCCGGCTCAGGGACCGATCCGCCGTGGTCTGCCGCGGGTCAAGGGCGGCGAGCCCTGGCCTCCGGCCACCGAGGTCGAGATCGCGGCCGCCGAGGCTCCCGCTGCTCCCGCGCCGAGTGCACCGCTTCCCGTCGACAGCACCGCCAACGTGCGCGAGCACGTGGTTCCGTCGACGGTATCTGGTGCAGTGGCGGATGCTCCCGCCGCGGACGCGGTGGCGTCCGCGGCGGCACCTGCCGTCGCGTCGGCTCCTGCGGTCGCGTCGGCTCCTGCGGTCGCGTCGGCTCCTGCGGTCGCGTCGGCTCCTGCGGTCGCGTCGGCTCCTGCGGTCGCGTCGGCTCCTGCGGTCGCGGCGGGGGCCTCCCTGCGTCGCGGGCTCCCGCGCGTCGCGGGTGGCGAAGCGTGGCCCCCGGCATCCGCTGTTCCCGCCGCAGCCGCAGCGAGCGCACCGCTTCCCGCCGACAGCACCGACAGCGTGCGCGAACAGGTGGTTCCGTCGGCAGCACCCGGTGCGGTCGAGGCACAGGCCGCACCCGTGGCCGCCAAGGTCGAGGCCGCACCGTCCGCGGCGTCCGACGTTCCCGTCGCCGTGCTGACCGATGGCGCCGTCCTGCGCCGCGGGCTCCCGCGCGTCGCCGGCGGCGACCCGTGGCCACCTGCCGGAGTGGCGCGCGTCGTAGAGGCACCCGCGGCGACCGAGGGTGCGGAGACCGCTTCGGCGAGTCTCGCGATCCAGGAGGCAGCAGCGGGTGCGGCGACCCAGGTCGCCGTCGTCGACCAGAAGGCGGCCGCTGTGGCATCCGCCACGCCGGACGTCTCCACGCCGCTGCCGTTCACGCGCACGGTCTGGGCGGGCACCGCACCGCGCCACGTCGCCCAGCCCGAGGAGCAGCCCTCGAAGCTGCGCCCGACGTGGCCGCAGGCGATCGGCGGACTGCTGGGCCTGGCGGCTCTCGGGCTGCTCGCGGTGTCGGCAGTCTTCCTGGTGCGCACGTTCCTCAGCACGCCCTTCATGCAGGACTTCCTCGTCACCTACCCGGGCGAGTACCACGTCGATGTTGCCCCCGGCTTCGCGCCGTGGGTGGGCTGGCAGCACTTCTTCAACATGTTCCTGATGGTGCTGATCATCCGCTCCGGCCTGCGCGTGCGCACCGAGAAGCGCCCCACGGCGTTCTGGACGCCGAAGGGAAACGCGAAGGGCAAGATCAGCCTGACCCTGTGGTTCCACCAGTCGCTCGACCTGCTGTGGATGATCAACGGCGTGGTGTTCGTGGTGCTGCTGTTCACCACCGGGCACTGGCTGCGCCTGGTGCCCACCAGCTGGGAGGTCTTCCCGAACGCGCTGTCCGCGGGCCTGCAGTACGTGTCCTTCGACTGGCCCACCGACAACGGCTGGGTGAACTACAACAGCCTGCAGCAGCTGGCCTACTTCACGACCGTGTTCCTGGCGGCGCCGCTCGCGGCGGTCACCGGTTTCCGGATGTCGGGCCTGTGGCCCAAGAGTGCAGAGAAGCTGTCGAAGGCGTACCCGATCGAGTGGGCGCGCGCCGTACACTTCCCCGTGATGCTGTACTTCGTGGCGTTCATCGTCGTGCACGTCGCGCTCGTGTTCCTGACCGGCGCGCTGCGCAACCTGAACCACATGTTCGCATCGATGGGCTCGGTCGACGGCGTGGAGTACGCCGCGAACTGGACCGGGTTCTGGGTGTTCGTGCTGGCGATCGCCGTGATCGTGGGCGGCTGGTTCGCCGCGCGTCCGCTGGTGCTGGCTCCCATCGCGAAGCTGTTCGGGCAGGTGTCCGGACGCTGAGCTCCGCACCCGTCTTTCTTCGAGGTAAAGAACGGCGGATCTTGAGCGGTCACAGTCCGAGAAGTGGGACAGTTCTTCCACCCCGATCAGTAGTCTGAGCGAAACGTGAATCCGGCGCGGACGCCGGACGAAAGG
>Ga0308161_1002792_pt1 | contig 17928 bp, 18 predicted proteins | sample PhyFR2_FD_201034 | JGI IMG/M metagenome (GOLD analysis project Ga0308161, IMG submission 201034) | Phyllosphere microbial communities from UC Gill Tract Community Farm, Albany, California, United States - DLSLF.R2 | ecosystem: Host-associated > Plants > Phyllosphere > Unclassified | place: USA...
CGAACGACCGACCCTCGCCGAGGTAGGTCGCGGGATCGTACGGGTCGAGGACCTCGGTGGTGTCCCGCCTGGCGATGGCCTCGGCGAGCTCACGCGCACCCTTCTCCACCCTCTTCGCGAGAGGGGCGACGTCGTCGCCTGCTCCGCCCCAGTCGCTGGAGGCCGCGAACACGCCCGTCGAGACGGCATCCGCATGCAGATAGGCGAAGAGCGGGCGGATCGCGTAGTCGATGGCGAGCGAATGCCTGGCCGTGCCGGCGTTTGCGCCGATCAGCACGGGCATCCCGGCGAGCGCGTCGGGATCGAGCACGTCGATGAACGACTTGAAGAGGCCGTTGTAGCTCGTCGAGAAGATCGGCGTGACCGCGATGAGCGCATCTGCGGACACCACGGTGTTGATCGCGGTCTCCAGCGCCGGCGGCGCGAACCCGGTGAGCAGATTGTTGGTGATGTCGTGCGCGTAGTCCCGCAGCTCGACGACGTCGACCGTCGCTTCGATGTCATGACCGGCGAGAGCCTTGACGGTCTCGGCCGCGAGGCGATCGGCCAGCATGCGAGTGGACGACGGGTTCGAGAGGCCGGCCGAGACGACCGCGATCCGACGGCTGGCCATCTCAGGCACCCTTCCGGCTCAGACCGAAGGCGGAACCGGCGGGAGCGGGCGTGTCCTGGTAGGGCGAGTCACCGGTGAGGTTGTCGCCCCGGTTCGCTCCGGGCCGCGCCTGGCGGGTCGGGCCGTCGCCGAACTCGGCCAGAACCCGCGATGCATGGGTCGGGGCGTCCGGGACGTTCGCCGGACGGTCCTTCGCGAGCTCCTTGCGCAGCACCGGCACGACCTCGGAGCCCAGGATGTCGAGCTGCTCCAGCACCGTCTTCAGAGGAAGACCGGCGTGGTCGATGAGGAAGAGCTGCCGCTGGTAGTCCCCGTAGTGCTCCCGCATCGCGGCATAGCGGTCGATGACCTGCTGCGGCGACCCCACGGTGAGCGGGGTCATCTCGGTGAAGTCCTCCATGCTCGGACCGTGTCCGTACACGGGGGCGTTGTCGAAGTACGGGCGGAAGCGGTTCACGGCATCCTGCGACTTCGCCGCCATGAACACCTGACCGCCGAGGCCGACGATCGCCTGCTCCGGTGCGCCGTGTCCGTAGTGCGCGTACCGCTGACGGTAGAGCTCGATCAGACGCTGGTAGTGCTCCTTGGGCCAGAAGATGTTGTTCGCGAAGAATCCGTCGCCGTAGTAGGCGGCCTGCTCGGCGATCTCGGGTGTGCGGATCGAGCCGTGCCAGACGAACGGGGCGACACCGTCGAGCGGACGCGGCGTCGAGGTGAAGCCCTGCAGCGGCGTACGGAACTTGCCTTCCCAGTCCACGACGTCCTCACGCCACAGCTTGTGCAGCAGCGCGTAGTTCTCGATCGCGAGCGGAAGACCCTGGCGGATGTCCTGGCCGAACCACGGGTACACGGGACCGGTGTTGCCGCGACCCAGCATGAGGTCCATGCGGCCGTCCGACACGTGCTGGAGCATCGCGTACTCCTCGGCGATGCGCACCGGGTCGTTCGTGGTGATGAGGGTCGTCGAGGTCGACACGATCAGACGCTCGGTCTGCGCGGCGAGCGCAGCGAGGAACGTGGTGGGGCTGGACGACCAGAACGGCGGGTTGTGGTGCTCGCCGATCGCGAAGACGTCGAGACCGACCTCCTCCGCGTGCGTGGCGATCCGCAGGGTCGCCTTGATGCGCTCCTGCTCGCTCGGCGTGATGCCGGTCGTGGGATCGCGGGTGATGTCGCTGACCGACATGATGCCGAACTGCACCGGGACGCCTGCCTGCTCGCTCATGATTGCTCCGTCTTCTCGAATCGGGTGCCGCGCATCCGGTTCTATTCATGTGAATGTATATGAGTCAACGCGATCCCCACAACTTTATTCCCCGAGTAGCCTCGGAGGATGCACAGCACCGGAGCCGACCCGACGAGCCCCGCCACCACGTCCGCCCCGAGACCGCGCAAGAGAGTCCCCTTCTGGGACAACGCGCGGTACGCCTGCATCGTGCTGGTGGTGCTGGGACACGCGATCCAGCGCCTCACGTACGACTCCGACATCGCTCTCGCGGCGTATCTCGCGCTGTACGCGTTCCACATGCCCGCGTTCGCGATCATCTCCGGCTACTTCTCGAAATCCGGCTCCCCCACGCGGGTGCAGATGGCGAGGGTCATCACCGACATCCTCGTCCCCTACGTCATCTTCGAGTTCCTCTGGACACTCACGAAGTGGTTCGTCGAAGGACAGGCGGATCCGAACTTCACGAAGCCGTCCTGGACGCTGTGGTTCCTGCTGGCGCTGGGGATCTTCCGCCTCGTCCTCCCCTATCTCGCCCTGCTGCGCTGGCCACTGCTGTGGACGGTGATCATCTCGGTGGGCGTCGGCTACCTCCCCAACGTCGACAGCACGTTCTCGCTGTCGCGCACCCTCGGGCTGCTGCCGTTCTTCGCGCTGGGCTGGTGGCTGCGCGATCGCGACGTCGTCACACGCCTCCGCCTGCTCGACGTCCGCCCCTGGTGGGTCAGGGCGACAGCCCTGTGCGTGCTCGGCATCGCGGGCTTCGCAGCGTGGAACTGGATCGACGTGTGGAAGCAGGTCGACCTCGGCCGGTGGTTCTTCTACGAGGATGCCTATGCGGACCTCGGCGGCGAGCAGTGGTGGGCGGGTGGCGCGCGCATCGCGCTGATGCTGCTGGCGGTCATCCTCAGCGCCGCGTTCTTCGCCCTCATCCCCCGCGGCACCCACTGGTGGACGCGATTCGGCCAGTACACGATGTACGTGTTCCTGCTGCACTCCTTCGTGCTCTACCCGTTCCGCGAGTCAGGAGTGCTGCGGGACCTCGATCCGACCTGGCTGTGGCTGCCGCTCGTGACCCTGCTGTCGGTCGTCCTCGCCCTGGCTCTCGCAACGAAGCCGATCCGGTCGATCTTCCGCCCCCTCGTCGAACCCCGGCCGCGCTGGCTGTTCACCGATCCGGAGCTCACCGGCAGGCAGGGACACCGCAGCGACCCCACCGGCTCCCGGCGGCCCCGGCAGACTCCGGATGCGAGCGTGAAGCGGTGACCCGAGCCGCGCGGATCCGCGATCTCATCGTCGAGCAGGTCGATGCGACGGGCTTCGTCGCACATGGTCTGCACGTGCGCATCGGCCACGAGGTCGCCGAGTACCGCTGGACCGAGGACGTCCGAGAGGAGATCCATTCGGTGGCGAAGGCGGTGTGCGTCCTGGCCGCCGGCATCGCCGTGGACGAGGGACTCGTCTCGCTCGATGCACCCGTCGCCGAGTACGTGCCGGACGTCGTCCTCGGAGCCGGTGTCGAAAAGGTGACCCTCCGGCATCTGCTCACGATGTCGAGCGGCATCGATCTGCCCTACTCGGAGACCCTGATGACGGACTGGCCCGATCTCGCCCGTGAGTTCCTCGGTCGTCCGACATCCGGTCGCGTGTTCCAGTACTCCAATGCCAGCAGCTACACGGCGATGGCAGTGCTGGCGTCGCGGACAGGCGACATCGTCGACTATCTGCGGCCGCGGCTGCTCGACCCCCTGGGTCTCGGCGACATCGCCTGGGAGCGCTGCCCGCGGGGTCGGGTCGTCGCCGGCAGCGGCATCGCTCTGCGCACCGAGGAGATGTCGAGACTCGGACGGCTGATCCGCGACCGCGGCGAATGGGAGGGCGAGCGCCTCGTCTCCGCAGCACTCGTCGACGGGATGCACTCCGACTGGGTCGCCTCGGGCCAGAACCCCGGGTACGAGCGGTATGCGCTCGCAGGCTGGGACGGCCCCGGACCGCAGTGGCGACTGCACGGCGCACACGGTCAGCTCATCCTCTTCGCCGGAGATGCGGTCGTGACCATCAGCGCCGACGACCACCTCGGAGCGGACTCGACGGCGGCCTTCGTCGCCGACCTCCTCGACGCCTGACCGGGGAGCGGGTCAGGCGAAGAGCTCCGCGCCGACGTAGGAGCCCGGTGTCGCGCCGCGCGGGACCGCCCAGATACCCGATCCCACGTGTCGGATGTACTCGTTCATGCGATCCGTCGAGAGGGCTCGCTGCAGGCTGACGAACTGCGCGGGATCTCGCTGGTACGAGAGGAAGAACAGCCCTGCGTCGAGTCGCCCGAGGTCGTTGTTGCCGTTGACGTAGTTGAAGCCGCGGCGCAGGATGCGAATGCCTCCGTTCTGCTCCGGATGCGCGAGCCGCACGTGCGAGTTCGCATCGATGGCGGAGGTGCCGAAGTCGGGCGCGGTGAACTCGTCACCCCCGGAGAGGGGAGCCCCTGAGCCCTTGTCCCTCCCGACGATCGTGTCCTGTTCCGACAGGCGCACCCGGTCCCAGGTCTCGATCAGCATCGCGATCCTGCGGGCCACGAGGTACGACCCACCGGCCAACCAGGCGGGCTCGTCGTCCGCACCGACCCAGACGTGCGCCGCGAGTGCATCGGCGTCGTCCGCGAGGATGTTCGCCGTGCCGTCCTTGTAGCCGAAGAGGTTGCGCGGAGTGGTCTGCGCCGAGGTCGTGCGCGACGTCTTGCCGAAGCCGAGCTGCGACCAGCGCAGCCGTGCGCGCCCGAAGGCGATCCGGCTGAGATTGCGGATCGCGTGCACCGCCACCTGCGGGTCATCGGCGCAGGCCTGGATGCAGAGGTCGCCGTGGGAGCCCTGCGGATCGAGGTCATCGCCCAGGAAGGCCGGCAGCCGTTCGAGTCCTTCGGGTCGCTGCGCGGCGATGCCGTAGCGATCCCCGTCCTCGTTCTCGAACAGGCTCGGGCCGAAGCCGATCGTGATCGTGAGCGACGCCGCCGGCAGCCCCAGCGCCTCACCGGTGTCGTCGGGCGGCACCTCGGCGTCCCCGCCGACAGCGCCGGTGGCGCTCACCTCGAGCCCCGCGACCATTCTGGAGGCTGCGTACGACCAGTCCTGCAGCAGCGAGATCAGGTCGTCGCGGTCGGTACGGGGCATCATGTCGAACGCGGCGAAGTGCAGATGCTCCTGCACGGGCGTCGTGATGCCCGCCTGATGCGCGCCGAAGAAGTCGTACGCCCGCTGCGCATCGTCGGCAGCCTCCGCCCTGCCCGCCGCGGTGCCGCCGACGAAGCCCGCTCCGACGCCTGCCGCGAGGGAGGCTACGCCGCCCCCGAGGGCGAGTCCGAGCAGTCCTCGGCGGCTGAGACCACCCGACGAGGGTGCCGCGGACGGCGGCTCCGACACGGACTGCGCGTCGGCGTCGTCGTTCGATCGTTCGTCCACGTGCGAGACCGTACCCTTCGGATCAGTCGAGGACCGTGCCGGTGAGCTGCGACAGCGGCTCCGCGAGGGCGTTGATCAGATCGGTGAACTCGCGCTTGTCGGCATCCGTGAGCGCCGAGTACCCCACGAATCCGTCGGCGAGGGAGCCGTGTGCGGCGAGAGACCCCTCGAGGGCGGTGTATCCGTCCTCGATCTCGGACACCAGCGCGGCGCCGTCGTCGCCCTGCGCCGCAGCGAAGTCCTGCACCAGGGAGAACGCCATCTTCGACCCCTCGACGTTCGCCGCGAAGTCGTAGAGGTCGGTACCGGACCACCAGTCCTCCTCGCCCGAGATCTTGCCTGTCGCGACCTCGTCGAGCAGCGCGATGGCGCCGTTGGAGATACCGCCGATGCCCTGATCGTCCAGTGCCGCGGTGAAGTCGTCGGAGTGCACGTAGTCGTACAGCTCCTGCACGTCGGCCAGCAGCTGGTCGCCGTAGTCGGCGCGCTCCTGGCTCGTCGAGGGCGCCCAGTCCTGCCATGCCGGAGTCTCGCCGTCGGCGTTGAGGGCATCCTGCGCCGGCACCCACAGGTCCTTCTCGATGCGGTGGAATCCCGTCCAGTCGAGCCCCTCGGCCACGGCATCCACCTCGCGGTAGTCGATGCGCGGGTCGAGCGTGCCGAGCGCCTCGGCGACCGGCTCGATGCGCTCGTAGAAGGCGCGCGTCTGCGGGAAGAGCGTGCGCGCGGTCTCGTCGTCGCCCGATTCGTAGGCCGCGACCAGTGCCTCGACAGAGGGAACGAGCTGTCCGACCTGATCCTTCACGAAGGCGGCGTAGAGGTCCACCGCCTGCTGCTTCTGCTCGGAGTCCTCCCCGGCGACCTCGACCCGGTCTCCGGTCACCGTGAACTCCGACTTGCCGACGCCCTCGCCGATCATGCCCGGCTTGCACAGGGTGAAGTACTTCCCGGGCTGGGCGACGACGGTCAACGTGCGCGACGCGGACGGCGCGATGTTCTCGACCTCGCCGACGATGCGCAGGCCGTCCTCGGCCAGCAGGTAGAACTCGGACGTCTGGCCGCTGTCGTTCTTCACGTCGAAGGTCAGCGTGCCGCTCGCCGCGGTGGCGCCGGAGACGGCGCACGCGGAATCGGTCGACGACACGTCGAACGCCGCGCCGGAGGCGACGTCGCTCTTGGCGACGCAGCCGCTGAGGACGAGAGCCGCGGCGCCTGCCGCGGCGACGGCACCGATGATTCGACGAGAGGTGGTCATGCTGCTCCTTGCTGGGTGAGGGTGGCCGTCGAGCCGCTGTCCACGGACGCAGACGGGGACGGGGACGGGGACGGGCGAGAAGAAGTGGGGCGACGGGATCGCAGCCCGCGGACGAAGAGCGATCCGACGATGAGGACGTACGCCGACCATGCCGCGACCTGGAGCCACGTCATCCGCGGCATGAAACCGACGGTCGCCTGGAGAACGGTCGCCCAGGCGCTGTCGGGAGCGATGACGTTCGTGACGTCGAATGCCCAGCCGAACGGGAAGGCCGCCCAGCCGAGTGCCACGGCGCCCGTGACGGCATCGATCGGAGCGGCGGAGGTGAAGGGACCGGGCAGCGCACCGGCCTCCTGGAGGTCCATGATTGCGTATGCCAGCACTCCTGCCGCGACGATGACGAGGAACCCGCTCGTCCAGGTGAAGAACCTGCGCAGGTCGAGTCGCACCGCACCGCGGGCGAGGAGCCAGCCGATCACCACGGCGACGAGCAGGCCGAGGACGGCGCCGATCAGAGCCGCGGGCGCGTCGCCGAACGACTGCACCATCGACCACAGCAGAAGCGTGGTCTCGATGCCCTCCCGTGCGACCGAGACGAAGCCGATCGCGATCAGCGCCCAGATGCCGCCCTGGGTGAGCGCCCGATCGAGCCCGCCCTCGAGGGTCGCCTTCATGGTGCGGCCGGCCTTCTGCATCCAGAAGATCATCCAGGTGACCATGGCCACCGCGAGCAGGGAGAGCAGGCCGCCGATCAGCTCCTGCGCCTCGAAGGTGAGCGTGTACGCGCCGAAGGTGAGGATCGCACCGATACCCAGCGCCAGGGCGACGGCGAGACCGATGCCGGCCCAGAGCCTCGGAAGGGCATCGCTGCGCCCCAGGCGGCGGAGGTAGGCGACGAGGATGCCGACGACGAGTGCGGCTTCAAGGCCTTCTCGGAGGCCGATGAGGAAGGTGGCGAGCACGGAGGAAGACTCTCTGACGCAAGAAATGAGGTAAGGCATCCCTTACCTCCAGAGACTTTAGCACCACCGCGGGTGTGTGTTTCACCGTGCGTTCCGCGCGCACGCCGCGGGTAACGCGGCGCAACACAGCGCCACCCTCGAGAGGACCGAATTACGCTCGGGTCATGGCTGATCTCTCGCTCCCCATCCTCGACCTCTCCCAGCTCGACGCCGGCCCCGAGGCCGCGGCGCAGTTCCGCGACGAGTTGCGCGCAGCGACACACGACGTAGGGTTCTTCTACCTCACGGGGACCGGCATCTCCCCCGCACTGGAGGAGCGTCTGCACCGTGCGGCGCTCGACTTCTTCGCACTTCCGGAGGAGGACAAGCTCGCGATCGAGAATGTGAAGAGCCCGCACTTCCGCGGCTATACGCGCGTCGGCGGAGAGCGCACGCAGGGCAAGGTCGATTGGCGTGAGCAGATCGACATCGGCCCCGAGCGCGAACCCGTCGAGGGAGGCCCGGCCTTCACTCGGCTGACCGGTCCGAACCTGTGGCCCGCCGCGCAGCCCGAGCTCAAGGCCGTCGTCACCGAATGGCATGACACCCTGACCGAGATCGCCCGCAAGCTGCTGCGCGCCTGGGCGCTCACCCTGGGGGCGGACGAGACCTACTTCGACGAGCCCTTCCACGACCCGTCGACCCTCATCAAGATCGTGCGCTACCCGGGCACGAACGACCCCGAGCCGCAGCAGGGCGTCGGCGCGCACAAGGACTCGGGCGTGCTCACGCTGCTGTGGGTCGAACCGGGCAAGGGCGGTCTCCAGGTGGAGCGCGACGGCGAATGGGTGTCCGCGCCGCCGGTCCCCGGCGCTTTCGTCGTCAACATCGGAGAGCTCCTCGAGTACGCCACGGGTGGATACCTGAAGGCGACCAACCACCGGGTGATCTCGCCTCGCGCCCCCGAGGAGCGCATCTCGATCCCGTTCTTCTTCAACCCCGCGCTGGATCAGCAGCTGCCGCTGCTCGAGCTCCCCGAGGATCTCGCCGCCGAGGCGACCGGGATCACCGAGGACCCGAACAACCCCATTCACGCGACCTATGGCGAGAACGCGATGAAGTCGCGCCTTCGTGCGCATCCCGATGTCGCAGCGATCCACCACCCCGACCTGGTGTCATCCCGGAACTGAGCCGGTCAGAGCGAGGGACCCCCGCCGAGCGCGACGATCTCTCGCAGCGCCTGGAGGTGGCCGGCGAAAGCCGCGCGACCGGCCGCTGTCGAATGGACCCACGTACGGGGGCGATTGCCGAGGCTGCCCTTGCGGGCGACGACGTACTCCGCCGCCTGAAGGTGCGAGATGGCCTTGCTCAACGGTGAGTCACCGCACTGGAGGATCTCGCGCAACGCCGCGAAATCCAGTTCGACGCCGTCGCCGAGCGATGCAAGAAGCGAGAACCGGATCGGCGACGCGAAATTGTCGTCGAGCCTGGTCCGCGGGTGCGGCCGGGACGGGCTCTCACTCACGCAGATCACGTCCGGGGACGAATGAGACGGCGATGAACAGTGCGATGATGCCCGAACCGCTGAGCACGCCGACCAGAACCGGAATGTCGTCGACGAGCACCACCAGCGACAGCACGGAGGCGGCTACGGCGAAGGCGGCGAGGTGAGGCCAGCGCCAGGAGGCACCGACGGCGGGGAGCCCCATCTCTGTGCGCGCCGCCGTGAACCAGGCGAACAACACCAGCACGACGAGCAGCAGCAGCGCGCTCGTCAGAGTCCCGTCCGACGAGGACCCGAGCATCGCGAGCACACCGAGAGCGACGCCGACGCCGATCGTTCCCCACCGCACGCCGCGCGTGAGCGGGGCGGGATGCGACCGTGGAGGGCGACCGTCACCGGCCGCACGAGCGAGCTGCACCACCCCGTAGCCGCCATACCCGAGCAGCACGAGCGCGGCGGGGATCCACATCCCGATCGCCGGGAACCGGGGATCCCAGACCACGAAGCCGAACACGACGAGTGCCGCGACCGTCAGCACGGCCCCCGAGACCCACAGCAGCCAACGCGACCGCGTCAGGCGCCACTGCATCCCATTGCGCTGCGCGATGCCACCTGCCAGCTGCCCCCACAGGATGAACCCGAAGAGGATCACCTGGCTCGCCCCCACCTGTTGGCCGCCACGTAGGGCCGCCGCCATCGCGACGAGGTACACGGCGGTGATGACGGCATTCGCGGTCTGCAGCCACGCCAGCCCTCGCCGATCGACGACACGCCCGCGTCGATGCACCACCGCGTCCGCCTCATCGAGATAGCTCTGGGCGAGCTCCGCGCTCGGCGGTGCGAGCGCCTCCTGTCCCTGGACCGGCTTCTGCTCCATCGTGTGTCCTCCGATCGCTTTCCACTAGGAAAACACATTACTTTCCTACTGGAAAGACATCGAGAGATCAACCCCGGACATGACGAAGGCCGCCCCACACCTGGGACGGCCTTCTCAAGAATGTTTTGCGCGATTGTACGCGCGAGCGCTCTGCGTTATCGGCGGAGACCCAGGCGAGCGATCAGCGAGCGGTAACGCTCGATGTCGACGCTCTGGAGGTAGCCGAGCAGACGACGGCGCTGACCCACGAGCAGGAAGAGGCCACGACGCGAGTGGTGGTCGTGCTTGTGCTCCTTCAGGTGCTCGGTGAGGTCCTTGATGCGCTGCGTCAGCATCGCGGCCTGCACCTCGGGGGATCCGGTGTCACCGGGGTGCGTCGCGTACTCTTCGATGATCGCCTTCTTGACGTCTGCTTCCAGTGCCATAGATTCGATCCCCTCTCTGCTTGTTGCGCGGTGCCCGACGCCTGATGCGTGAGCTCTCTTTATCCGCGGCCGATCAAACGGCAACCTGTCGAGTCTACCAGGCATCTGCACCGTCGCAGGACGCGAGCAGACGACGATCCACCGCCCCGGATACGGCGAGAACCCCGAGCCTCCGGGCCCGGGGTTCCCTCATGCGATCCGAGATCAGTCCTGCTGCAGAGCCGCCTGCAGGTCGAGGTTGATCGTGACGTCCTTGCCGACGAGCACTCCGCCGGTCTCGAGGGCGGCGTTCCAGGTCAGACCGAAGTCCTCGCGGTTGATGACGGCCTTCGCCGACGCGCCCGCCTTGTAGTTTCCCCACGGGTCGGAGCCGAAGCCGCCGAAGTCGACCTCGAACGTGACGGGCTTGGTGATGCCGCGGATCGTGAGATCTCCGTCGACGAACAGCTCACCCTTCTCGGCGCGTGCACCGGTGGAGACGAAGTCCATGGTCGGGAAGTTCTCGGTGTCGAAGAACTCGGCCGACCGCAGGTGCTGGTCGCGTCCCTCATCCTTGGTGTCGACGGAGGTCACGTCGACGCTCGCCTCGACCGTGGTCTCGAGGGGGTTCTCGGGAGCGGTGAGCGTCGCGCTCTTCACGCCGAAGGTGCCGCGCACCTTGGAGATCATCATGTGGCGGACGCTGAACGTGACCTCGCTGTGGGCGGGGTCGAGGACGTAGGTGCCGGGACGGTAGCCGGGGATGTCGATGGTGGTCATGGTTTTCTCCTCGGAGACGGGGGCCGCAGGTGGCGGCAGGGATGAGGGGCCGCGTTCACGGCGTCACGCGTAACAACTTACATGCGTACGCATATATTCCGCTGTACGTGAGCAATGTCGCACGAAAACGCAGAAGGCGCCGAGCCTGTCGGGGCGCGGCGCCTTCATCGTTCGTCGGGGTCAGCCGACCTTCACGAGGTCGATGATGAAGATGAGGGTCTTACCGGAGAGGAAGTGCCCACCTCCCACGGGGCCGTAGGCGAGGTGCGGCGGGATGACGAGCTCACGCCGACCGCCCTCCTTCATGCCCGGGATGCCGTCCTGCCAGCCCTGGATCAGGCCGCGCAGCGGGAACTGGATGGTCTCGCCGCGACCCCACGAGGAATCGAACTCCTCGCCGGACTCGAACTCGACTCCGGCGTAGTGCACGGTGACGGTGTCGCCGGGCTTCGCCTCGGCTCCGTCCCCTTCGATGATGTCGCGGACCACGAGCTCCGCGGGAGCGGGGCCGGTGGGGGCGTCGAACTCAGGCTTTGTGCGATCAGTCATGATGTCCATCCAACCCGAGCACCGGGGGCACGGTCAACGCGACGGCGCCCGCTCACAGCGAACACGTCGGATCCTGCCAGCTGGCCGCTCAGCGCACCGCAGCGCACCGCGACCCCGAGGACGCGCGCAAGGCGGGTCTTGACACCCGTCGGCACCGGGTGCACCCTGTTTACAGACCAACTCAGCGCCCGGTAGACATGCAGGCATCGCCGCAGCACCGGGCGCTGAGTCTTTCCCCCCGGCACCCGGCACTGCGCGAGTGATCGCGCCGCCACCGAGGCCAGCCGCCACCGAGGCCATCAGTACGCCAGCAGCGCCGCCCTCGCCGCACGCGTGCGCGCGAGCAGTGCCTGCTCGTCTGCGGGGGCCATCGGATCCCGCCCGGTGATCGCCCGTTGGCGCACAGAGGCGAGCATCGTCGCATCCTTGATGAACTGCCGCATGAGGGGGCGACGGTCACCCCGCAGCTGCGAAGCCCAGGCCAGCCCGGTCTTGCGTCCAGCCGGCGTCGCCAGCATCGTGACCTCCTCGGGGGTGAACCACCCGGCGGCGGCGTAGTCGCCGAGTCGTTCCCTGGTGAGGCGCGACTCCTCACGCCTCAGCGCGATGATGCCGAAGATGAAGCCGACGAACAGCGGCACCTGCAGCACGAAGTACAGCAGGAAGAAGTTCACGAAGGACGATCCGTTCCACAGGCCGTGCAGCAGCATCGCACCGAGCATGCCGAGGACGCCGAACCCGAGCGCCGCACCGGCGGACGCGTGGCGTCGGGCGGCGAGACCGATCGCCAGGCCGGTCAGCGACGTGAACATCGCGTGAGCGAACGGAGACATGATCGCTCGGAGGATGAAGGTCACGGTGAGCTGCCCGCTGCCGCCCTCGATGAGGCTGACCGCGAAGTACTGGATGTTCTCGGTGAAGGCGAAGCCGGCGCCCACCAGTGCACCGTAGACGACGCCGTCGACCGGACCGTCGAACGAGCGCCGGGCGATCAGGAAGATCAGGAAGACGCCGATGCCCTTCCAGAACTCCTCCACGATCGGAGCCTGGACGACCGCTCCCGCCGCCTCGCTGCGCAATCCGAAGACCGCGGTGAGACCCAGATCGACCAGCAGGGTGAGGCCCACCGCGGCGATAGCCCCCCAGGCGATGGCGAAGAACACCAGCGACTTGGGCTCCGGTTCCCACCGGTCGATCATGCGCACGACGAAGAACACGATCGCCAGCGGGACGAGTGCGAGCACCAGGCCGATGAACGATGCGGCCGCGCCGAGGAAGAGCCCGAAGTAGGCCACGAGAGCGAGCATCAGCAGACCGAGGAAGCCGAAGAGCGAGTAGAGAGCGATCCGGCCGCCCCGTCGCCCGGGCGGAAGAGGGGGAAGCCCCGGCGCGGGCGACGGCGCCGCAGGAGCCGGCGGCGAGTAGGGGGTCGGCTGCGCGAGCACCGAGGCGTAGACGGGCTGCTGCGCGAACTGCGGCGGCATGTAGTTCGACCGGGCGTACTGCTGGGGCGAGTACTGCGGCGGCTGCGGGGGTCCGTACTGCGGCTGTTGTCCCTGTTGCTGCGGCTGCGCGGGCGGCGGCGAGTAGGGCGATGGCTGGGACGGTCCTCCGGAACTCATAGCGAAAGCATATGGCGAACAAGCTCCTCCGCCCGGGTATGGCGACTTCCTCCAGCCGATCCGGGGCCGCACCGGATAGCGTAGGAGTATGCGGTTCGCTCATCTGCGCCGTGCCGACTCCCCCGCTGTGCATCTCGCAGTGGTGGAGGGGGCCGACGCCATCCTCGTCTCCGATCTCCTCACCGACCCTCCTGCGACTCTGCAGCAGCTGATCGAGAGCGGTGAGCCGGCTCTCGCCGCCCTGCGCTCTGCGGTCGCCGACGGCGAGGCTCCCCGGCATCCGCTCGACGGGTGGGACTACGCGTCGGCCGTCATCACTCCCCCGGCGGTGCTCGCCGTGGGCCTCAACTACGCCGCGCACTCCAGTGAGCTCGGCCTGAAGACCGACGCGGCGCCGACGGTGTTCACGCTGTGGCCGAACTCGCTCACCGGTCATGAGCAGACCACCTCCTGGCCGCGCGCGCTGAGCGAGGCCGTCGATTACGAAGCCGAGCTCGGGGTGCTCATCGGCACCCCGGCGAAGGACGTCGCCGAGGCCGAGGCGCTGTCCCACGTGTGGGGCTACACCGTCGTCAACGACATCACCGCGCGCAACGTGCAGTTCTCCGAGGCGCAGTGGTCGCGCTGCAAGTCGTTCGACGGCTTCACCCCGACGGGCCCCTTCGCCGTGACCGCCGACGAGATCGCGGATCCTCAGGACCTCCACATCTGGGCCGTCGTCGACGGGCAGACCGTGCAGGACGCCAGCACCGACCAGATGGTGCGGTCCGTCGCGAAGCTCATCGCGCACCTCTCGCAGTCGCTGACCCTGCTGCCGGGAACCCTGATCTCCACCGGGAGCCCCGGCGGCGCGGGCTACTCCCGCGATCCGCAGATCTTCCTCCGCGACCGTTCCACCGTCACCGTCGGCATCGACGGCATCGGCGAGCTGACGACGCACTGTCGCGTGCAGGACTGACCGCAGCTTCTGCTCCCTCGCAGACGACGAAGGGCCCGGCGACCTGCGTCGGGCCCTTCGTCGTCTGCGGATTCCGCTCAGATCTCGATCAGATCCTCGGAGGCGATGATCGGGATCGCCGCGGTGATCGCCTCGAGACCCGACAGACGTGCGGGCGACAGCTGCTTGATGACCTCGTCGCGCGACATCAGTCCGGCCTCGACGACCAGATCCGCGACATTGCGGTTCGTGAGCAGAGCGGTCTTCGCCAGAGCGGCTGCGGCCGCGTAGCCGATGAAGGGGGTGAGCGCGGTGATGACACCGACGGACGCGCCGACCATCGCACCCAGACGATCGCGGTTCGCCGTGATCCCGTCGACGCAGTTCACCCGCAGCGTCCACATCGCCTGCCGCATCCAGGTGATCGACTGGAAGATGGAGTGCGCGATCACCGGCTCGAAGGCGTTCAGCTGCAGCTGGCCGGCTTCGGCAGCCATAGTCACGGTCATGTCGGCGCCGGCGACCGCGAAGGCGACCTGGTTGACGACCTCGGGGATCACCGGGTTGACCTTGCCGGGCATGATGCTGGAGCCGGCCTGCATCGCCGGGAGGTTGATCTCACCGAAGCCCGCCTGCGGCCCCGACGACAGCAGACGCAGGTCGTTGCAGATCTTCGACAGCTTCATGGCGTTGCGCTTCAGGGTCGACGAGAACGACATGAAGGAGCCGGTGTCGCTCGTGGCCTCGACCAGGTCGGCGGAGGTCATCAGATCGAGGGTCGTGATCTCGCGCAGATGCTTGAGCACGGCGGGTGCGTAGTCGGCGTGGGTGGTGATGCCGGTGCCGATGGCCGTCGCGCCCATGTTGATCTCGAACATCAGCGAGGCGTTCTCGGTCAGGCGCGTGTGGTCGTAGCCCAGCGTCGACGCGAAGCCGTGGAACTCCTGGCCGAGGGTCATCGGCACGGCATCCTGCAGCTGGGTGCGACCGACCTTCAGCACATCGTGGAACTCGCGGGACTTGTTGAGGAAGGAGATCCGCAGGAGATCGAGTTCCTCGAGCAGGGAGCGCAGCGTGAGCGAGAGACCGATCTTCACCGCGGTCGGGTAGACGTCGTTGGTCGACTGGCTGCGGTTGGTGTGGTCGATGGGCGAGAGGAACGCGTAGTCGCCCTTCTCGCGGCCGGCGAGCTCGAGCGCGATGTTGGTGATGACCTCGTTGGCGTTCATGTTCGTCGAGGTGCCGGCACCGCCCTGGATGACGCCCACGGTGAACTGGTCGTGGAACTCGCCGTCGATGACCCGCTGTGCCGCACGGTCGATCAGGTCGGCCCGCTCGGCGTCGAGGACGCCGATCTGCCTGTTCGCACGCGCGCTGGCCTGCTTGACCATCGCGAGAGCGACCACGAGATCGGGGTAGACCGAGATCGGACGCTTGGTGATCGGGAAGTTCGCGTCGGCGCGAGCGGTGTGGATCCCCCAGTAGGCGCCGGCGGGAATCTCCATGCTCCCGAGCGAATCGGTCTCGGTACGGGTACGGGTAGGCGCGGCAGAAGCCATGTCACATCCTTGTGGGTAGTGGCGAGTGTGGAGTGCGGGGGATGTCCCAAGTCTACGCCCGCACGCATGCGTGCACCGGGATACGCACCCGGATCAGCGTTTCCGCGAGAAGACCTCGAGGCGCTCGTCAGGGGTGAGCGCCGCCATTCGCTCGATCCACGCCCGCGAGAACACGTCTGCGGTCGGCGCATCGGTCACCGGCACCACCGTATGGGTGATCGTGTCGGCGCGGACATGCACGATCTGGAACGCCTGCGCCGCATCCATCCCGTTGACGTCGGCCGCCGGGCGCGCGACGTTCATGGTGTAGCACGTGGCCGACGACACGCTGACGGGGACACCGGCGAACATCCCGTGAGCGGAATAATGCAGGTGCCCGGCGAGGATTCCGCGCACATCGCTCCCCCGGATCGCATCGGCCAACTCGTCCTGATGACGAAGCTCGAGGATGTCGAAGAGCGGAAGGTGGCTCGGCAGGGGCGGGTGATGCATCGCGAGCAGCGTGCCGTGCGGCGCCGGCTCACGGAGGACATCGCGCAGCCACGACAGCTGGTCTTCGTCGAGATCGCCGTGATGCCAGCCAGGAACACTCGTGTCGAGGGCGATCAGCCTCAGCCCGTCGAGATCCCAGACGCCTGTCACCGGATCCGATGTCGGCTCCAGTCCCAGCAGGCCCTCGCGCAGCGCCGGGCGCTCGTCGTGGTTGCCGGCGACCCACACCACGGTGGTGCCCAGCTCCTCGGCGACGGGCTCGACCGCCGCACGAAGCCGCCGGTACGCGTCGGGTTCGCCGAGATCGGCGAGATCCCCGGTGACGACGATCGCCGTGGGGTGCGGGTGCACGGCGCGGACGGCCTCGAGCGTCCGGGCGAAGTTCGACTCGACGTCGTACCGTCCGCCCAGTCGCGCACCCTCGGCGAGGAAGTGCGGGTCGCTCACGTGGATGATCACGTGGGACGCGGGCTGGTGGCGACCGAAGACGTGCTCGCTCTCGGAATGCGCTGACATGCTCCCAGCCTAGGCCGCGCTCCGACACCGGATCCGGCTCTGCACCACGTCAGGTGTAGTGATGACGATAGGGTTCTCGGATGGCGAAGAACGAGGCACGCAGGCGACTCATCGCGGATGCGGGATTGACGATCCTCGCGACGGAAGGCTCGCGTGGGCTCACCCATCGAGCCGTCGACCTGGCCGCCGGACTGCCGGTCGGCACGACGTCGAACTATTTCCGCAGCCGTGACGCCCTCATCGAGGGACTGGTCGATCGCATCGGGGAGCGCCTCGCCCCGAGCGAGGACGACCTGGCGCGTCGGTCGTCGGCGACCCCGAGCGCGGAGCTCTTCGCCGACTACCTGCGCGACATCGTCAGACGGCTCAGCGATGACCGGGACGTGACGGTGGCTCTGTTCGAGCTGCGCCTCGAGAGCACCCGCCGACCCGAAGTCGCCGCGCTGCTCGGGGCGTGGCAGCGCGCGGGCTTCGAAGCCGACGTGGCGTTCAACGCCTCCGCCTCCCTGCCGGGCGGACGGCACGAGATCGCGCTGTTCCATTACGCCATCGACGGCCTGCTGCTCGACCGACTGACCACGCCGATCGATCCCGGCACCTCGACGGACGAGATCATCGACCGTCTCGTGTCGGGGCTGCTGCGCTGAGACGGCGGAGCAGCCCCGCAGCGTGGGCTGCTCCGGACAGCGATGATGCCCGGCGGCCCGACGACGAGACTCAGAGCCCGACGTCCGTGAGAATCAGTGCCCGACGACGATGAGGGTCAGTGCCCGACGACGATGATGAGGATGCCGGCGACGACGGCGACGGCGCACAGTGCGAAGCAGCCGTAGGCGCCGAGCAGTGCGATCCGTCGCTGCCCCTCGGTCAGCGGACTCTTCTTGGCGGCCTTCGCCGCCTGCTTGGCCGCACGACGCAGCTCCTTCTCGGTGATCACGGTGATGGCGTCCGTGAACTCGGCCGGGCTCACGACCGGCGCGCGGCCGCTGCGCACCAGCAGCCGCAGCCCCAGCGAATAGAAGGTCACGACGGCGCATGCGCCGATCAGAGCGGCGAGGAACACCTGGAGGAAAGCGCTCCAGTCGATGTCGACGCTCACTTCGCATCCTCGCTGTCCGTCGTCTCGGTACTGTCGATCCTGGTCGCGGCGCCGGTGCTCGGTGCGCGCTTGGAGGCCTTCGCCCTGGCCTTCTCCTTGGCAT
>Ga0308161_1002795_pt1 | contig 17924 bp, 17 predicted proteins | sample PhyFR2_FD_201034 | JGI IMG/M metagenome (GOLD analysis project Ga0308161, IMG submission 201034) | Phyllosphere microbial communities from UC Gill Tract Community Farm, Albany, California, United States - DLSLF.R2 | ecosystem: Host-associated > Plants > Phyllosphere > Unclassified | place: USA...
ATGAATGTCACTGAACGCTTCATACCTTCACGCGAATTTGCATGGATAAAAAATTGCCCGGATGCCTGTCATTATGTATGGTTGGTATTAAGAACAATAAATATCAAAAATCCTTCATTGAGCTTTGCTTTTTCTGATGCAAAATTTTATGGTTCCCCAGTCATACCTCAAATATTAACTTACGATCAGCTTGACCTCATCCAATATCCGGCAAATAATGCAGAGCGAGTACTTACCATCATTGATTTCTTTGATCGTTGCGATGCCAGTTTAAAGGACAAAGTTGAGTTGATGAATGCCATAAGGACAGAATGGTATCGTCTGTATATCCACAAAGACAAACTCCCCTTAAGTAAAAAAGAAAAAGAAAAGTGTGAATGGGCCTGGAAGTACTTTCAAAAAGACAGAGCCAACATAAAACAAGGTGCAAAAAAAAGAAGAAAAAATAAAGAGCCAGAGAAACAAAGACAAGAGAGTAGCAACCAAAGTGCATCGCAAAACAGTAGTTTTATAATGGATTGCCAGTATATTCAGCAACCCTCTCATTTGACTACATTGGCTCAGGCTACTCAATATATACCGCAGCAATACCCGGTATCAACATTAGCCCAGCTTGCTCAATATCAACCTTCCGTTGTGAGCCATGATGAATATAATGCTAATGGCTCTCTTACAAATATAAGTGAAAGTTCAGAGTATATAAATACAGTCACTTTAATGCAATATCTTAAACCTTCCAGCAATGCTGAGAAACGCTTGATAATCCGATGTCTTTATACATGTTGGTATCATAAAGACACTATGTTTTTAAATCGATTTAATAAAGCATGGGAAGGTAGAAACTCAAGGAAGAAGTCTCGAAGTCTGAACAAATTGAAGACATCGTCTGAAAATATAGTGCCAGACGATAACAATGTCACTGTTAGTCAAATAACGTCTATTGCAACACCACCCAGTCTGGAATTAGCCCGTGAAAAAACGTTTTTGGAAGCACTCAGGGAGGCAAGTGAAAAAAAACAGCCTCCGTCACCTGACGAAGATAAAGATGCTAAAAAAAATGATAATAAGCCATTCACGGATTTTCCTTATTAAAGATTACATTTTCAGATATTAGCAATGAGTCGTTAATAAAATTTATCGTGCTTCTGCATTCAAGATTATTTCACTCCTATATTACCCACATGAAACCACGCCAGTATGTATTACTGGTGTGGTGTGCATTGATCTGTTGTACCGATCGATACCAAATCAATTAATACCCGCTGACTATCAATTTCAGTTTATTGATCGTTTATTTTATTGACAATAACGATCAATTCCAGTTAACCGATCTGTATTAACGATTATCCGCTAGCTCATTTAATGAATACGATCAGCCTGCTTCCTTTAAAACGGAAGCGGGCTTTTTTGTAATTAAATCATCAGGAAAGGAAACCATATGCTCAGAAACCATTATGCAGCTCTGGCTGGATTAGTGCTGCTTAGTCACAGTGCCTGCGCCCTACAGGCAGACCAGCAATGGCGTGACTGGTACGGAAATATCAATGCCATGGAGTTTGAACTCAATACGCAAAATGCTGCAGGTGAAGTGCTCACACTGACCTGCACAAGCGGAAAGCTGGCTGCTGCTTAAAGCGTACCTGCGGAGGATTACCGCATCTCGTCACAAACAGGACTTTCTGAACTTGGAATCAGTATCAATGTTACGAACTATCCTCTGGATGAAACGGCCTTTACTGCGCTAAAAGCGACAAGTGAAAAAGACGTAATAAAAATGACCTCTATGAATGCCGCTATCTCTAAACAATTCAGCACCAAAGGGCTGAATGAGGCGCTGGCTGATGCCACCTGGCAGGACTGTATTAATCATTAATAAACTGAAAGGAAACCTTATGCGTAAACTCGTTATTTTATCTCTCAGCTCCGCAGCACTGTTTATTCCTTTGGTCTCGCCTGCAATGACAATTCACGGCGACATACATCCCGAACGCTATACCTTCTTTCTGACTCAGGAAGGCAGTAATCAACTGAAACAGGCAAATGACCGGATAGCGAAGAATCCGCAGGCTTATACGCTTGATGTGAATCATACCGGCATTCAACCCTTTGACGCTGTTCGCTGGGACGGGAAGCCTGTAAAAGCCGTCACCTGCGTCTTGGTAGACGGCGTGATGATGGGACAAAAAGCCACGTGGTCACAATGTAAAGACGAGAGCGGCGCTGAGTATTTCGGCAATAAAGGCTGGCTGGTACGTGATTACATCGCAAAAGCCTGTGAAGTCGGAAAATCAGATTGTCCTGTTTATCTTGTGCTTCAAACGGATTCTCCAACAATGCGAAGTGATATGGCTAACTTCGTTCCTGCCCCTAAAAACTTTAATGCTTCGACAAGCCTGACGGATGAAATTAAATCTGAAGGTTGCCAGATGGCGGATAACTCCTTTGAACATGCCAAAAGTAGTCAGCGTTGTCGTGCCATTAATACCGTGCGTTTCATCCGCAAACAAAATACCGAAGCGGCATATGAAGCGGATGTAACTACCACGACAGGTGAAACATTCACGATGTCAGTGGGGTATACCTACGGTAATCCGTCCGCCAACGAGCCGGGCTGGCGCACGATTTCGATCAACCAGGGAGACATCATTACTGATATCCGTAAGCAGGGCCATTGGGTTCCCAATGGTTATAAATAACCTTATCAGTGAGATAACTTTTTATTCGGCATTCAGCTAATGGAGGTTCAGTGGGAAAAACATTACAGCAGGAAACGCCACCAACCGTGGACTGTACCTGGCAACTTGTTTTGAGTGTTGCCGGTGTGACATTGATGCGCAGCAATTCTGTTGGGGTTAAAGCACTGGGAGCCAGCCTCACCACACTGAGTCTGATACGCATCATTAAAAAACTCGCCATACTCGCCTGATCACCTTTTCTGAGCGCTCAGAGGATCACAGTGATATGTCTGAAAATACACAGGGGAAACTCAAAGGACTGAAAGAGAAATTCAGTATGCGGCGAAATGTCTCCTCCACTGATAATCAGGTTGAGCGGGTTGAAGAAAAGGTCAGTGAGCAAATAACGGAAACGCCAGAATCCCGTACTACCCGATATAAGCGATTGCTCGATATTATCGTTATCAACGGCTTACTGAACATTGCTGAAGATAAACTCAGTGACGATGTGTTTATCGAGTCGGTGTTCAGTAAGGCTTATGAGCTTCTGCCCGTACCGGTCAGACTGGTTGTCAGAAGGGAATGGTGCCTAGGTTATCTCCAGTCACGGAAAGCCCCTTTACTGGCGCAATTACAGCTCTACAGGGCCGAAATGCACGGCTCAGCAGAACTGGTGCCACCTGCGCTGCAACCAACGTTACCACCAGCGACCTAATCAGACTCATTTTTAACAGACAGGGCCATCCTTCGGGATGGTCTTTTTTATGCCCATTTTCTACAGGAATATTTTATGACCCGTTTAGCCAGCCGCTTCGGCTCAGTCAATCTTGTTCGCCGCGACCGCCCGTTAACCCGTGACGAACTGGCGCACTATGTGCCAAGTGTCTTCAGCGAAGACAAACATGAATCCCGCAGTGACAGATACACCTATATCCCGACTATTTCCCTGCTCGATAACCTGCAACGCGAAGGCTTCCAGCCATTCTTTGCCTGCCAGACCCGGGTCCGGGACCAGAGTAAACGAGAGCACACCAAACACATGCTGCGCCTGCGTCGCGAAGGCCAGATCACTGGCAAACAGGTTCCAGAAATCATCCTGCTTAACAGCCATGACGGTTCAAGCTCTTACCAGATGTTGCCGGGGTTATTCAGATCGGTTTGCCAGAATGGGCTGATTTGCGGTGAGTCTTTCGGAGAGGTTCGCGTGCCGCATAAAGGCAATGTTGTGGAGAAAGTCATAGAAGGGGCTTACGAAGTACTAGGGATTTTTGATCAAGTGGAAGAGAAGCGTGATGCCATGCAGTCACTGATATTACCGCTACCTGCACAGCAGGCGATGGCGAAAGCGGCTTTAACCTATCGCTTTGGTGAAGAACATCAGCCGGTGTCGGAATCACAAATCCTTTCCCCGCGCAGATGGCAGGACGAGAGTAACGATCTCTGGACCACTTACCAGCGTATTCAGGAAAACCTGATTAAAGGTGGGCTGTCCGGGTGAACAACCAAAGGCCAACGCTCCCATACACGCGCCGTTAAAGGCATCGACAGGGATGTGAAGCTTAACCGCGCCCTTTGGGTGATGGCCGAGAATATGCTGCAGCTTCTTGCTTCATGAACCTTTTTACCATCCATCTCTTCACGCCCTGCCGCTAAGCCGGTGGGGCTTTTTGTTTTCAGGAGCAATTATGTTCGTACTCAATTTATCACCAGTATTTCCTGCAAACGAGCAGCGTATTATTCGCCACGCGCTTCGACTGCTGGAGAAGTATCAGCGTCAACCCAGTGAGCCATTTATCTCCACCAGCGTCACTAAAACCTGGCTACAACTTCAGATGGCTCACCTGGAGCGTGAGGCCTTCATCGTGATGTATCTCGACAATCAGCACTGTCTGCTGGAGCGAGAAACGCTGTTTAGCGGGACACTCAGTCATACCGAAGTGCATCCACGTGAAGTGGTTAAATCGGCCCTGAAGCACAATGCAGCTGCGGTAATTCTGGCCCATAACCATCCATCGGGTACGACGGAAATCAGCCAGCAGGATAAACATATCACCCAGCGAATCGTAAAAGCGTTGGCACTGGTGGAAGTGCGGGTGTTGGATCATCTCGTAGTCGGGAACGAGGTGGTTTCTTTTGCCGAGCGTGGTTTGCTTTGAACGGAGATTTTCATGCCATTTATACCATCCCATGAGTGGGGGTTACAAAGCGATATCACCCCAAGATTTGGAGCCAGATTAATTCAAGAAGGCAATCGCCTACATTACCTCGCTGACAGAGTCGGTTTGACGAGGAGCTTTAGTCCAGAGCAATTACAGAAACTGGAACAAACTTCCCTCTGTTTATCGCATAACTGGAAAATATGCTGCGTTCCGGTGATCTCAATCCTCGTTGGCAACACCGAGTGAAGGTTCACCTTGCCGGATTAACCTGTGTAGCTGATACCCGTGCCAGTTGCGGCTACGTTTACATTTCAATTTATCCAGCCCAGTAACACCTTTTTTCTTCTTCTTTTATCAGGACTCAACTCATGCACATTTCATTTGTACCGGCCACGTTGCCGGTTTCGTCACGCCTGTCACCTGTGCAGGTCTGGCAGCACCTTTTAACGTATCTGCTGAAGCAGCATTACGGCCTGACACTCAACGACACGCCATTCCATGATGATTCAGCTATTCAGGAACATATCGAGGCAGGAATAACACTGCCTGATGCGGTGAATTTTCTGGTGGAACGCTATGAACTGATACGCACTGACCGCAAAGGGTTTACATGGCAAGAGCAGACACCCTTCCTGACTGCTATCGATATTCTCAGAGCCAGGCGAGCTATCGGATTAATGAATATTTAAATTATTCGAGCATCATTCCTGATTTTTACCTCTGAACTTCCTGAATTATTTATTCCTCGCATAATGCGTCTGCCACTTTCGGCAGGCGTGTTTGCTTTATGGACGATTGACGATGCAAACAGAACCCGATGTATTAAAGGAACACAATGAACTCATCTTTTCGACCAGTATCGAACGAATAGTTTCTGGCCGCGATGCAGCACTACTGCAAATTGAACAGCTCATACAGCAGTTTGATGCCATTTCACGATTAGCCTCAGAAGTTAGCGGTGTACGGCGCAAGACTGGACGATGAAAGCCGGGCACCGCTACGATAGTTGGCTGACTGAAAAGGTGGATAAAGCGATCCCTGCCGTCACTCGCAATATTGACTGTAGTATCTGGCATGATGGCATTGATGGATGCTCAAGCTCGCGATCAATGGCATAAGAACCTGGAGGAGGGCGATCTTCCAGCCATAAGCGAGGCGAATATACTCAGTACTTTTAAGCAGTTGAATCTGAATAAAATGGATGTATTTGAGCGTGGAATCATCAATGTGTTCAAAGGTCTGTCATGGGATTATAAGACCAATAGTCCTTGCAGCTTTGGAAAGAAGATCATCATCAATAATCTGGTGACTTACGATCGCTGGGGTTACAGCCTGAATTGGGGCTGGCGCAGAGACCAGTTAGCCGATTTGGAACGGATGCTGTTTTTGTTGGATGGTAAACCGATCCCTAATAACCGGGGCGACATAACTACCCGACTCATGGAGCATGTGCGTGATAACCCGAGCCAGCAGTCGTATGACGATGATTACTTCTATATTAGATATTTCCAGAAGGGTACCGGGCACTTGACGTTTAAGCGCCCAGAGCTAATCGACAAGATGAATGACATCATTGCGAAACACTACCCCGGAATGTTGGCTTCTAGGTAGTGTGGCGTTAAAATAAGCGCTGCTCCGGCATAGGCTTGTTATGAACAGCCTAAGCCAGAGCAGCTAACAAAGCAATGTATTGGTTTAGTTATTACCATCAATTTGCTGCATTATATTTTATCATTATAATCAATGACTTGGGTTTTAATATTTGAATGTTATAAGCGTCAAGTTCAAGCCAGGAGACGTCAATCAGCGTTTTTTTTTATGCCTAAAATTCAATAGAAACGTGGTTTTAAACTGGCCTTATCTAAGCCGCTCTATAGCGTTCTGTAGTTGGGCACTGCTATGGGCATTATGTGACTCGCTGTTTGCAAGCGCCGTGACAGATGCATTTAACGCCTGACGCGCCTGAAATGGGGCTTTAATTCGCTCCATCACGGCAAGCGTGTCCCGATACCCTTGGTCAATCCATGAGTTGATGTTTTCGGCTGTGAATCCAAGCAGGTCCATCATGCCTCCAAATACGCCTTCGTTGCGACGGAGTGAGGTCTGCGGTCGGATTTCCAGGATTGTGGTGTCCGGGAAATGATGGCGATCCCATAATGAGCCGTCGCACAAATGCGTGACGATCACCATATTACAACCCGTAGCGACCAGTGGGGTGACAGGCGTATTACCCTGCAGGGTTGCCCATCCACCCATCCCGCCATCACTGTAACGCTTGCCGTTAATGTCGCGGGATTGAAACAACAATGGCAGTGCTGCTGAAGCCAGTAACGCTTCTTTTTGCATGGCTTGAGGTAAGGCCTGGATATGTTGGAACTCCGAATCTTGCGTCTTGCCTACGCCAAATTCAGCCAGTAGGCATTTTAGAATGTCGGAGAAGCCCCCTTCAGTGGGATAGAGCGAAGTATATAACGGCGTTCCACTTGCTAATGCATCGGGATCTAAAAACCGGTTCATTAATTCTATTAGCGGTTGGTCAGATAAAAGGGATTCATCTTGCTGCAAAGCTGACATTGACCTTATTCCCAGACCACTCATCAGAGTGCCTATCAATGTTCCGGATTTATTGAGAAATGGCGAAATTCCCATTGAGAGGCCATATTGCGTCAGTAATCGCAGGTAAGCCGATTTATTAACTTTAAGCACCTCGTTAGTGCCCAGATGGTGCCATATTTCACCCATCCGGGCAGCACCCTGTTCCAGCGAAGAGGAGGACGAAAGAATTGCGCCATTGAGTGCGCCGATACTGGCACCTGCAATGCTGTGAACTTCCGTGCCGGACTCTGCAAGCGCTCTGACAACCCCAACCTGATAAGCGCCAATAGCACCGCCGCCGGACAGCGCCAGCCCCACTTTCATTGGTTGATTCATTTCAAATCCTCACTAAACACTTCGTCGACCATTGTGTCTGCAATTCGTTCGGCTGAGCAAATCCGCGGCATCCGCAAGGGGAGCGTTTCATAGGACTGAGTAACCGCCCAACTAACCGGATGAATCTCTTCATTACACCAGTCAGCCATCCAATTAATGGTCGCAGGCCAGACCGTGTTTTGTACTGCGTTAGCTTGCCATCCCAACCAGCTTCGGACGTCGTGGCGCGCATTGGATGTTGTTCCGTAATCCAGAGCCATCTGGGTCAATGCCCTGTTTTTCAACATCTCAATAAACTGCTCCGTCTGTTTTGTTTCAGCCTGTCGGATAACGTCGCCAAAAGCCCCCCAGCGCAACTCTTCGAGTGCCACGTAGCAACGTCCGGCAAGTGGAAGCGCGGCGTAACGTCCAGCACTCCAGTTAGAGAAAACACGATCAAAGTGCAACTGACCCTGCTGAATGCTATCGACCCGCTGGAGTTGTTCCTCCAGTTTGCCAACGCGTTGGTTAACGTGACTGGCAAGCTCACGCAGCTGTTCACGCGTGTCGGCCGAGTATTCCGCAATTTTCGCCGTATTCTGCATCAACGTATTGACGCGTTCGTTTACTCGCGACACGGCTAAATTGGTGCCTGCCAGGGATGACGTCAGTTCGGTGAGCCAAGTAAGGGAAGCCTGCATTCCATCATTTAAAGAAGCGTTTATCGCCTGTTGCCTGACAGATGATTGTCCACTCATGCCCTCCTTAATTCGTCGAAAGAAAGATCGGTTTTGCGAACTGCGCAGGTGATCGTTTACAACATCGATACCGTTAGCAAAATCGACAACGAATTTTTCAGGAATACACTCGAGTACCTGGCAGGCTTCAATCTCAGGAAAAATTTCTTTGAAAAGTGTCATCAGAGCAGCGTCTCCAGTTCTTCTTTAAGCGCTTTACTGTCTCGGATCATCTCAGGCGTCAGCTTTTGCAATTCAAGTAAACGTTCTGTGAGCTCTTCCTGCTGTTGCTTGTTACTTTTGTGATCCTCTGTACTTTGGATCAGGGTATTACGGAGTTGCTCAACTTTACTTTTGAATTGCTGGAAGAACAGGCTAATCTCAGCAACGATTGGGTCGTTGATTTGTTCTTTTATATGTTTATTGAGCTGTTCGAAATGTTCGTGGGTCTGAACTTCCACTGCTGATTTTATTTTATTGATATCAACCACTGATTTGACAACGTCCACGCTGTAATCTTCCCAACCCCAGTCGCTGGTACCAAACCATTTGCATACGGATCCCCACACACCACTGGAGCGTCGAGATCGCGTCTCTTTAAACGATTTTTCTTCAAGCAGAGTGGTCATACGAGTTCTGACAGATAGGGGAGACTGCAGGTTTTTAACCTGCGGGAACGAGATCTTAATTGAGAAGCCTCCCTCTTCCAGGCGTGAATTGATCTGATTAGCAATATTGTCTATCGCTGTCAGCGCGTTACCGTGGAAACTCTCTTCTATTCCGGCAACAATATCTGTCAGGGTCGGCTTTATATGACCCTCTATTTGATCCAGAAGTGACATCACTGAATCTTCAATTTTGGCCACAAATGCTTCAGCGTCACGACGTTCAGTAAATGTCACAATGGGGCTATTGGGATCGAAATCGCGCGCTTGTGTTCTGAAATTGCTTGTCCATCCTTTGAAAAATCCTCCCCATAAGCTTTCAGTGACTTTAGGCAGTGAAGATTCAAGTGCTTCTTCTTCCATGCGTTTACCTTCACGGAAGTAATGTTCGATTTCTCCGTCCAGTTTTTCCTGAACCTGCGTCATTAATGCTTCTGATTCCTGATTAACCCGCAGCATGGAAGCTTTGACTTCTTGATCTACCGATTTCTGACAGCGACTGACACTTTCGATATCGTTAAGCAAATCATTAATTTGCTGCTGCAATGTATCAATACTCGCTCTGAGTCCTTGATGGCGTACAGAGAGATATTCGTTAGCGTTTTCCGCATTTTGTACCAGTTTTGATGCAGCAGAATCCACGGCTAAGGCAGCGGCTTTAGCATGTGCTGCCTGAATGACTTCAGCGATTAACTTATCAAACAATGAGTGGCGCCAGATCTTTTCGGCACGATTCAGGCTCTGAACTTTATCCTGCAGGTCGCTTTCATCCCACATTTGTCCATAAGCCAGTTGAGCAAAGTCATTCACCCATTCTTCACTGATTGGTAGTGAATCAGAATAGCTAAGGACGTTTCGGGCCCGGTTGGCGAGGTATGCATGGCGGGAAGATCCTGGATAAACCTGCTCTGCAGTGAGAAGATCGCCATCGAGCATTGCCGGAACGTTTTGCTTAACCGTCGCGGCGTCATCGCTGTTACGATCTTTCTGATCAAACTTGTTCACCAGAATAAACAGGCGCCCGGCAGCCACTTCAGCGATGGCATTGAGTTCTTTACGCACATCCTGGTCGGCCAGAGAATTTAACTGGGTGTAATCGAGTACGGCCAGAACAGCGGACGCTTTCTGCAGTTGATCGCGCATCATTGCCTGCAAATGTGGCTGACCTGCTTCGTTTGGCCCTGGGGTATCCAGCAAGGTTAACGTACCCTGGCTATCATCCAAACTGGTCAGGTGACTAAATTCCACCTCAATAACCGGAAGTTCATGGAATTCGTCGTAGGCATCAAAAGGGAATTCGACTTCAAGTTCGCTGGCAAGGCGCACAAGGTCGTTAAGATGGGTCAGACAGGAGAAAATTTCTTCCTCACCATGATAGGTATCTTTCAACCATTCAACATTGTGAGTGATTGCCAGTAATTTTTTCTTCTCACTGTCTTTTTCCAACTGACGAACAAGATGTTTACCTTCTGATGTGCTGATTTTCTCACTCAAACTAATCAGAAGGTTATGCAGTGCGTCAGTATTGTTCAGCTGTAAATCTGGGATAAGCTTGCCTGGCACATGGCGAATCAGTGTCGGTATCGACGTCATTGGACGATTACGGTTGGGCAGAATTTCTTTGCCAACAATTGCATTAATGGTGGTGGATTTTCCCGCTTTCATGGTGCCGACGACGGCAAGCACGATCTCCTTACGGACGATTTTTAACCGCTCACCCTCAAGTTCTTCAACTCTTTTCTCAGCTTTATGCCGGGCAAATAACTGCCCTTGGTCATATCGCTGGTTATCGGCTAATACTTTCGGTTCTTTAATCATCTTGTGCAGCAATTCAATATTCAACTGTAATAGCCTTCCAGCTTCATCACAGAGCAAAGCAATGTTGTTCTCGTGCATGATCATCCTTATTAAAATGTAGAAAGTACCGTCCCTGACGCCTGACATTGGTGTAAACTCACTACATCAGAAGCGGCAGAAGAAAAATTCACTATTTGATTATTAGTAACGGCACATGCCTGAAAACCTTCAGGTTAATTTATCTGTCAGATGATGGAGTCCTTCTGCTTTTAGTCAGGGGAGAAAAGTTGGGTGCAGCATTAATCACCGACTGCATACTTTCTCTGTTCCTGACATCCTCCTGAAGCGTGTTCACTGAGAAGGGATTGCCATGTAATTGCGCACGAAGGTTATCCCAGCGCTGGCTGAGAACTTGCCAGTTCCGCTCGTCGTAGGTGCCTTTGAAGACAATTGGCATGAAATCAATGGTGGGTAATGCATCGCCGCGTTCTCCTGCGGCCAATGCTTCTTCAAGTTTTTTCTGCCAGAGGCTGTTCAATCGATCGACCCGGCCAATCTGTTGCTCTACCACGCCAGGATTCCATTCCGGATGTAGCATGATTACTGTTCTACAGGCCAGGTGCAGGTTCAGCCCCTCTCTGGCGACCCTCGACTGAGCGACCAGAACAGAAGGACGGCTGTATTGGCGGTTGAAGGCCAGATTAAGCAGGTTGCGACTGGCCGCAGAGGTTTGTCCATTCATCAGGCGTGCATAGTCACTTTCGCGAGGGCTGTACTCTTCATGGAGCCAGTCCACAACAGCTTGCCAGCGTTGCTCTGTAAACTGACTCTCCCCGTCAACTTCTTCATCACTGTCGGGGTTATCACGGCCACGCATGGCATTAACGATATCGGTAAAGACTTCTGCCAGGCGTGCAGGGGAGCGTCGTTCATCTGCGGCCCCGGTAAGTGCATAAATAGCCCTGGCAACAATGACTAAATCTTCATTACCCTCACGATGGGTAGCACGTTGCTTAAAGACGGCAAACAGTGTTTTCACATTGTCACTTTCGCAGGCTGATAATCCCTCATCAAGCCGCGAGATCAGGCTGTTACGAAACGCGATACGGCTGTTATTAAGCTCTTTATACTGACTGGCAAGCTGCGCATTAATGGCGTCTTGATCGGCTTCGCCATCATATAGCTGGCGCCAGGCACACTGAACGGCAGGCCACTCGAGTAAAGGCAACTGTTCATGCGGCCAGTAATCCTGTTTTGACTTCAGCGTTCGCAACATTTCACGTGCATTAAGCAATTGCACCAGCGCGGTCATCGGGCGAGTAAACCGGCCAAAAACCAATACTTTTTCATCGCGAGAGCAAACCTCCTCCACGGCTTCAACCGCAGCCAGGATCGCGGGATGGGTAAAGAGGGTTGTTCCTCCCGTGTTCAGGACGGAGTTGAGTTGGCTCTGCCACCATTTGACACGTTGCTGGCGCTTATCTACGCACGTGTTGGTTTCCGGTTTAGCGACTTCCTGCTGCTCCGTTTCGAGCGGATGCGTCGCGCCTTCATCTGGATTGTTTAACAGCGTGGCGATACCATGACCGTTGCCAACCGTCAGCCGCAGTCGTTGTGTGGCGCTATCTTCGTGCATGTGGGAAGCAAACGAGAGCGCTTCAGCTGCACAAATCGCCTGTCTCCAATTCATCGGCAGCGTGAAGGTATCCACTACGATCTCTTTCTTACGACGATAGGGACGAGTTGAGTGCTGATGGAATTTCTGCACAAATTCGTCTTCGCGTTTGTCACGACGTAACAGATAAGGGGACAGAGCCTGCTCAAACGCAGCGGCGGCTAGGTAATACTTCTGTTGTGACAGGCTGTTGGCGTAGTTTTCCCTGATATCTGCGACGGCGGCTTGGTAATGTTCAATGGCCTGAATAGCTTTGGGAGAACTGACCTCAATACGCGCCAGCATTTGTATCCATTGCTGGCTGTCGAGTTCAATGGGCGTTGCGCTCACGGCCAGTCGTCGGGTTTCACCAGCAGGCTGAATGATATTTTCCAGCAAGCGATTCAGGCTGCTGTTTTGTCCCCGGCTTTTATGCGCTTCATCGACGATAACAAGATCAAATGTCCCGAGGCCGAGCCCCACACTGGTTTCAAGCTGTTCGCGTTGTGATGAATGCACGCCATACTGCTCATCTAACAGCGCGTTATCCCAGTGGATCTCACGATTCAGCGATTTGATCTTTTCTTTGGCTGGATGTGCAGTCGGCAGACGGCGTATCGCCGTGCTGATTTTTTTGGCAGCCAGCTTGAGATAAGGCTCGGTTAATGAAGGGCAGTCACGCCTGTCAGACCACTGCCAGCAGAGTTCCGGGAGCAATCCCCAACGCCACGGATGACTGTTTTCACCCAGTCGCCAGTTAGCCATGGCGTGGGAAACAATCAGGCAATCTTCCTCAAACCAGGGGACGGATGGTATATCCGTTCCCCATGCACTCATATATTGCTTAAGGCTAAGCAGCGGTGCTGAAGGGGTGACACCTGCCGTTTGCAACTCATCCCGCCAGTTGGTCGCCAGTCCGCCCGGAATCAAAACGGCGACTCTGCCGCCAGCCGCAATGACGCAGCGGGAAAGCGCCGCGGCGATGCGGGTTTTTCCCATACCCACTTCGTCCGCCAGGATAATGCCATGATGTTCAATGCGATCGGCAATCGCCAGTAAGGCTGCTTTTTGTCCGGCATTAAGCTCTACCTGTTCCTGCGCAACCAATTCGTGCAGTAACTCAGTGACGACAGGCCAACCCTGAAAGTTATTCTTCATTTACGCTCCCCGGAAATGGGCCAGGGAATCGACACCCCAAGCTTGTTCAATACGCATCAGCATCTGCAGATAATCCTGCCCCTTATCGCTCTGGTCGTTTTCGGCATACACTGGTCGGAAAGGCGCTTCTTTCAGCGGACTGAGTGGATTGATACCAAGATCGGTAAAACGGATAATGTCGCTGTTTTCGCTTGCCTGAACCAGCGCCTGCTCGAGACTGCGACACCAGTAAAGCCACTGGCTTTCAGGAAGCGTGGTCTGACGCTCGGCAATACCTTCGATTAGCGCCATCACCTGCCTGACAGACTGAGAGGAGACTGGCTGGTTGTCAGAATTTAGCGCAAAGGAACTGGCCGTTGTGGTTGTCAAAGCGCTGGTTGAATCGGCGAAATCCATATCGGGTGTGTGAGGAAAGCTGCATAGCTGCCAAAGCACTTCTTCCAATTCGAGCGGTCGCAAAGGCGTTGCTGCAATGCGGCCAAGCGTATCAATAACGGGAATTTTTGCACTCTCCGTCCCGTTATCTGACTGCCAAATAATGTTCACCCAGCGTGGCATTTCTCCCTGCCACAGAAAACCCTGCTGAACCAGGGGACAGGAAGTCCCGGCAGACGCTAAAACGGTGATTTTATTCTCGGGGAGTCCGGGGGAATGAAGAGAACCCTGACCGTCCGCAAGGGGTTTCCATTCCAGCCAGGTTATGGGCGGTGCGAAGTGGGGAGAGCGTTCCTCCATCGCCTGTCCCGCTTGAATGGGCATTTGCAGAGCATCACAATCAATCTCGGACTGGATGGGAAGCAACCATGTCAGGGTTTTTTCAGGTGCCAGTTTCCCAACACGGGTTCTCGCCAATCGTTCCGGTGAAAAAAACACGCCGGCTTCCAGATTGCCCACGCCTGTTTTCATTCGCTGCATAAAGCCAGGTCCGGTAAGATTGCCTGAGCCCATATAAAGCCAGCACTGGGTTAGCGTATCGCTGACGTTACGGTAGTTAGCACTGAAAATGAATTTGGCATGCAGGGTACGCTCAGGCTTTGCCAACTGAGAAGGGGGTCTGACAGTGATATGTTGTTCTCTGAGTTTTGCCACATTACTGGCTACCGCTTGGCAAGCCTCAGGATTAACATAGAGGTCAATTTCCGGTTTTTTTGTTAATAAATCTTCATCCTGTAAAAGCTGGATAATTTTTTGTGGCACTAATGATTTATCGCCTCTTCCTTCTTCATAGAAACCAGAACCCATCGCAAGATAATTTCTTTTTCCAGCGACAGCAGGCTGTTCTAGCCAGGATTTCAACTGTCTAAAGAGTGACCTTTTGCGGTTATCGGTCAGACGGGGTTTGCCGTGGGCATATTTGCGGCATGTGTTGAGCCAGGCGTTAACATCCTGCCGGGCTAGTCCTCCCGTCGTTAACCTATCGTTTATTTTTAATGCCAACAGGCTGGTGTCACACCAGGATGCGATTTCCTCAAACAAATTTTGCGCGGCACGAAAATCGGCACAACTCTGTTTAATATCATCGGTTACGTTGTCCAGCGCATCACTGGAGAGATCCAGGCACCAGACCAAATCAAGGCTTTCAGTCAGTGTCTCTTTTGTCCAGTTTCCGGTGCTGACGACCAGTCGTAACCGCCAGGCATCTTCCGGTTGGTTAGGCTTAAATCCCAGAATTGCGACTTTCGCATGAAGTAATTTCAGAGGTGGGGCTGACTTCATCTGGCAATGTAATACGCCGGGGACATCAGCCGCACAGATAGGTTTATTTCCGGCATCAAGAAAGAGTGCCAGTTTTATTTGGCCGTGGTTAGCCCGCGCAGCGTGATTAAGACAGCTAAAGCGATCTACCGCATTTTCCAGAAAGTCATCCGTTGCTGAATAGCCACACAGCCAGCCAAAATGCCCTTTATAGCCTTCAGGTGCATCAAAATAGTCGGCTAGAGAGGGCGGTAGTTTTGAAACATCAGCCATTATGCATTTCCTTCTTTAAGCCAGCCTGCCAGTTCGCCATGTAGATCAAGGTTGAGCCGGAAAAGGTTGCGGATTCGCCAGGATATTTCAGGAGGCCAGAAAACAGAGTTCTCTGCGGCATATTGTTCTTCTTCATCGGTGTACTGAGAGGATTGAGAAACTGAGCTATCAAAGGCCGGACCTGGTTCAATCAGGTCGCCTTTTAGCTTAAGAATATGTCCGTCACGACTGACCAGTGCGCGTAATAACGCCGCAGGTTCCAAAGTACATTCGCTGCAAAATTGGTTTGCATCAGCGTCATTGTGCTGCAAATCCAAAAATGCTTGTGCGTAAAGTCTCAGCTTTACAGCCGATTCACTGATAGTTAGTGAAAATTCCTGATGCAAAGAAAGAAAAGGGCCAGGGCCACGCTGAGCCATTTCAGATTCGAGACGATCCAGCAGTGCAATTGCGGCTTTTTGCGTTTTAAAAAAATATGCACCTGCTTGCAAATCATGCCAGTGAACTAATGAAATTTCGGCAGGGCGATCTTTCCAGCTGAGTGGTTTAGGCGCGGACTGGCGCAAGCGATCCATCCATTGCAGGGCGTCCCTGCGACGCTTGCTATCTTCGACGCTGCCGGCATTTTCCAGTTGGCTTCGTATCAGTAAACAGGCATCTTGCGATAAGGGGATTAATGGCGAAATGATAGATTTTGGGGGCTTTCTGTCAGGTGAGCTGATCCATTTTTTCAGCTCAGCCATTTGCGGCGCTTCTAGCCTGACAAGTTGCTCACCCACCGGGCTACACTGAAAAGCGTTAAAGTTACGCTGAGCTTGGACAAATCCCAGAGCGGGCAGTGCTTCAATTGTACCCATGCGCATCGGTATGGTGACATAGAAAGCGCGTCTTCTGGCGGCGTTGAAGGTCAGGCTGTCAGGTTTTAATGTGCGAATTTTTTGGATGCCACGCAGACGACGATCTCTGTTCTTTCCTTCATTCTCCTTAAAGCCCTGCCAGCAGCAAAGAGCTTCAATGGCATTCGCGGCTTCGATATTGCTGACGTTCCCGCCCATTTGACTGGCTATAGTCACACCCTGTAATGCCATCATCAGTTGACGCCCAAACCAGACGCCGCCTAAACCCGGTACAGCCCGATGATGGAAACGTGCAACAATTTCTTTAAGTTGTAAGGTGCGTGCTCTTCTGACGGAGGGTACAGTTGCAGGCGCGCAAAGACCCCAAGTGATGTTATTCAGACTCATTCTGCGATGCTTCCTTCCACAACCGACTGCCGTTGAACGTTACTGACTGCTTCCCCAAAGGCAGCTAAAAACCACTTCAGCATGGCGCTGTCTACCACCGTGGCGGAGAATTCCAGGCGTTCATTGCCTATTTCCCGATGTGTTTGATCCAGTGAAAGCGGTGATTCAATCAAGTGGAATCCAGCGGTACGGTCAATTTCAAACGTAAGAAATATCTGGTGGCCTTCACCAAATCCAAAGCGGCCATCGTCATCATATTTTTTCAGATTGAATTCGGCTGGACGCTCGAAAGTAAAGGTACTGACACTGGTGGAAAGAATGCGATTAAGCGCCAGACTGCGTTCGTTGTTGTAGCCTTCGAAACGACAGACCAAATAGAGGCGAGGGCCTTGCTGCGCTAGACCCAATGGCATCACTGTGTTTTCGCTCTCTTTTCCGCTCGCATTGCGATAGGTGATGCGCAATAAACGATTGAGATATAACGCTTCACTAACGGATTCAAACACGCCATCAGCAATCGGTGGCGGTAGCAACGGTTGGCTGGTTGCCACAATGCGTACTTTATCCGGCCATTCTGCTTCAAGTCGGCTAGGGCCGTTGTCATGCAAATTACGTTGCGCCTGGGTGAACAGCCCGGTCATGGATTTGATTAATCGGCTTGGCAAAATAGGCTTCAGATGTGCTTCTGCCATTGCCAATAGCAGCGATTCTTGCGGCGTCAGCATCGGTAGCGACACACCATTAGAATTCTCCAGCCAGCGATAGCCATAGGGACGGCTACGATTGTCGCACTCGATATCAAAATGGTCGCAAAGCATTTCCAGATTACGTTGAATAGTCCGTAAATCGCGCGCGATTCCCGCATGCAACAATTGCTCGTGCAGCTCTCTTGCCGTGATTTTTCTGCCGCGCGGAATACGACGCAGCAGCTCAAGAGCCAGCACGGTGGTTTCAATG
>Ga0308161_1002796_pt1 | contig 17912 bp, 15 predicted proteins | sample PhyFR2_FD_201034 | JGI IMG/M metagenome (GOLD analysis project Ga0308161, IMG submission 201034) | Phyllosphere microbial communities from UC Gill Tract Community Farm, Albany, California, United States - DLSLF.R2 | ecosystem: Host-associated > Plants > Phyllosphere > Unclassified | place: USA...
CAAACGGTTTTCACGACACCGCCAACGCGATGGCGACACCGATCGCCACGGGCGCCATGAAGCCCAAGGTGGCGGTCACGGTCGCCGCGGTGCTCAACCTCATCGGTGCGTTCCTCAGCACCGCCGTGGCGACGTCGATCTCGCACGGACTCATCAACGAGGGGCCCGGTGGCGTCGCCATCACCCCCGAGATGATCTTCGCCGGGCTCATCGGCGCGGTGGTCTGGAACATGATCACGTGGCTGCGCGGCCTGCCGTCGTCGTCCTCGCACGCGCTGTTCGGCGGGCTCATCGGTGCCGCGATCGTCGGTGCCGGGTTCGGCTCGGTGAACTACGCCGCGCTGCTGACGGTCGTGATCATCCCGGCGTTCCTGTCCCCGGTCATCGCGGCGCTCGTCTCGCTGCTCGCGACCCGCATCGCCTACCGCGTCACCCGCCGTCCGGTGTTCCCGAACGAGCGCGGCGGCTTCCGGATCGGCCAGGTGTTCACGAGCTCGATGGTGTCGCTCGCGCACGGCACGAACGACGCGCAGAAGACCATGGGCGTCATCACGCTGACCCTGATCGCCTCCGGCTCGCAGTCGGCGGACTCGGGCGTCCAGTTCTGGGTGATCGTCGCGTGTGCGCTCGCGATCGCCCTCGGCACGTACACGGGCGGCTGGCGGATCATCCGCACGCTCGGCTCGGGCCTCACCGAGATCCGCGCGACGCAGGGCTTCGCGGCCGAGGCGTCGACCGCCGCGACGATCCTGGCCTCGAGCCACCTCGGGTTCGCCCTCTCCACCACGCAGGTCTCCTCGGGCTCGATCATCGGTGCCGGCCTCGGCCGTCGCGGGTCGAAGATCCAGTGGTCGACCGCGGGCAAGATCGTGATCGCCTGGTTCATCACGCTCCCCGCCGCCGCCGCGGTCGGGGCGATCGCCTCGGCCATCGCCCTGCTCGGCGTCCCCGGCCTGGTGATCGACGCGGTCGTGGGCGCGGCCGTGATCCTCGGCCTGTACCTCTGGTCGCTCCGCAAGCCGCACGACCAGGCCGCCGCGATCGAGGTCGACGTGGCCGCGAACGCCGTGTTCACCCGCAAGGAGCTCCGCGACATGCAGCGCAAGAAGCGTGCCGCCCGGGTCGCGGAGCGTCGCGCCGAACTCAGCCGCGAGCGCACGCTGCGCCGCATGGCCGGACGCAACGGAGGACGCCGCTGATGGGCATCGACTGGCTGGCCTTCCTCACCGTCGCCGTGGTCGCGGTCGTCTCCGCGTGCTTCGTCGTCCTCGTGTACTCGATCGGGCTGCGCCTGTGGAGCGAGGCCGACACCCGTGCGGGCAAGTACACCGTGAAGGACGACGGCACGATCGGCCCGGCAACGGCCGGCTTCCCGCGGCCGGGGGCGGTGCAGCCCGCCGTGCGCGCGTTCCGCGCGCTGTCGATCGCGTGCTTCGCGGTCACCGGCGCCGCCGTGCTGTACGGGATCTCCCTGATCGTCCCGCAGTTCCACTGATCCCCGAGTCCCACCGGCGCCGGTCGCGGGACGCGACCGCGTGACGGACGGGAGGCCCGTGGCGACACCGCCACGGGCCTCCCGTCCGTCCACCGGTCACCGCGACCACCCGGCGGCCGCCCGTCGGACCGTCCCGTCCCGCGGTGCCGCGCGCCCGGTGCGGCCGCCCGCCCGTCGTTCGGTCCGACGCCACGCAGCGCCGTGCGCGCTGCCGGACCGGACCGACCGGACGGGCTAGCCTCGTGGGGTGACCGGCAACGAAGCAGCACGCACCCGCACCGAGACCGACTCCCTGGGATCCCTGGAGGTCCCGGCGGACGCCTACTGGGGGATCAACACCCTGCGGGCGCTCGAGAACTTCCCGATCACCTCGGTGCCGATCGCGGTCTACCCGGACCTGATCGTGGCGCTCGCGACGGTCAAGCAGGCCGCCGCCCGTGCGAACAAGGCGATCGGGGTGCTCGACGCCGAACGTGCCGACGCGATCGACCGTGCCGCGCAGGAGGTGCGCGACGGCGCGCTGCGGGAGCAGTTCGTCGTGGACGTCGTGCAGGGCGGTGCCGGGACGAGCACGAACATGAACACGAACGAGGTGCTCGCGAACCGCGCCCTCGAGCTGCTCGGCCGCGAGAAGGGCGACTACGGGTACCTGCACCCGATCGACCACGTCAACCGCAGCCAGTCGACCAACGACACGTACCCGACGAGCGTCAAGCTCGCGATGATCCTCGGCGTGCACCGGCTGACCGAGCAGCTCGAGCTGCTGTCGGAGGCCTTCGCCGAGCGGGGCCGCGCGTTCCAGGACGTCCTCAAGGTCGGCCGCACGCAGCTGCAGGACGCCGTCCCGATGACCCTCGGGCAGGAGTTCACCGGCTTCTCGCACACCATCCAGGAGGACGTCCTCCTGCTCCGCACGGTGACGCCGCTGCTCGCCGAGACGAACCTCGGCGCGACGGCCATCGGGACCGGCATCACCGCCGACCCGCTCTACCGCGACGAGGTCCGCCGGCAGCTCCAGGTCGCGAGCGGGCTCGACATCGTGACGGCGCCCGACCTCATCGAGGCGACGAGCGACGCGGGTGCGTTCATGACCCTGTCCGGCGCCGTCAAGCGCAGCGCCGCCAAGCTCTCGAAGATCTGCAACGACCTCCGGTTGCTCGCCTCCGGTCCGCAGGCCGGGCTCGGGGAGATCACGCTGCCGGCTCGCCAGGCCGGGTCGTCGATCATGCCCGGCAAGGTCAACCCGGTGATCCCCGAGGTGGTCAACCAGATCGCGTTCGCCGTCGCGGGTGCCGACACCACGGTGACGATGGCGGCCGAGGGCGGACAGCTGCAGCTCAACGCCTTCGAGCCGATCATCGCGCACTCGATCCTGCAGTCCCTGCAGTGGATGGCGAGCGGGTGCGCGACGCTCCGGGTGAACTGCGTCACCGGGATCGAGGCGAACGAGGCGAAGCTCGCCGCCCAGGTGGACACGAACGTGGGTGTCGTCACGGCACTGACGCCGTACATCGGGTACGCGGCGGCGGCGTCGATCGCGCACACGGCGCTGACGACCTCGACGCCGATCGCGACCCTCGTCACGGCCGCGGGGCTGATGGACGAGGACCAGGTGACCCGCGTGCTCTCCCCGGCACGGCTGTCCGGCATCGAGCTCGCGACCGGGGCGATCCCGGTCGTGACCGAGGAGATGCTCGACGCCGAGGCGGCACGGGTGGCGCGGGAGCGCGAGCAGTAGTCAGGGCTGACGCGGGCGCGTCAGGGCATCGGGGGTTCGCCGACGCGCACCTGCCGGGACAACGCCCGCAGGTGCTCGGCCGTCGGGTCCGGCTCCTCACCGGTCGACTCGTCCGCCGCCGCCTGCTCGGCAGCCGCCAGCCGGACGTGGTGCGCGGTCGCGATGTCCTGGTCCCGCCACCGGGCCAGCACGAAGTTCCGCGTGACGTCGCGCAGCGGCAGCCGGATCGACTCGTCGGCCTCGATCCCGGCGAGCAGCTGCCGCATCCGGATCACCTCGGAGTCGAGCTCCCCGCCGACCACGAGCACGAAGTTCGAGATGTACAGGTAGACGAGCAGCAGGATCGCGCCGCCGAGCCACCCGTACGCCTTGTTGCTGCCGCCGATCGTCTCGACGTAGAGGGCGAAGCCGACCGTGGCGACGGCCCAGGTCCCGATCGCGAACGCGGCACCCGCCGAGACCCACCGTAGCTGCGGCGTCTTCACGTTCGGCGTCGCGTAGTACAGCACCGCCACCATCACGACGAGGTCCACCGCGAGGACGGGCCACTTCGCCACGTTCCAGAGGTCGTCGACCCAGGACGGCCAGCCCAGCTGCGTGATCACCGCGGCCGAGATCGTCGGGGTGACGAGCAGGATGACGATCGCGATCGCACCGCCGACCATCACGAGCAGGGTGACGAGGAGCATCATCGCGCGGAACTTCCAGATCCGCCGGCCCTCCTCGACCTCGTAGGCGGTGTTCATCGCGCGGCCGAACGCGGTCGCGTACCCGGACAGCGACCACAGCGTCAGCACCAGGCCGATCGTGAAGCCGGCCCACGGGTTGTCCAGGGAGAGCAGCTGGCGCAGCGGCCCCTCGAGGTGCTGCGCGGTCTCCGGCCGGACGATGAAGCCGAGCACCTGCACCACGTCGGTGAGGCTGTCGCCCTGCCGGTCGACGACCGACAGCGCGGACACCACGGCGAGGGCGCTCGGGAACACGGTGAGCAGGGCGAAGAACGTCAGCGAAGCTGCCGCGTCCACCACCCGGTGCCGGATGACGGAGTGGTAGGTGCGCCGGACGACCGCGCGGAGGCCGGTCCGCTGCAGGTCGCGCGAGGCGCTGTCGGGCATGCCGAGAACGGTACCCGACCCCGGGACGGACGGGAGGCGCGGTGCCGGGCCGCCACGCGCCTCCCGGCTGCCGCGGTGCGGACCGGAGGCGCAGTGCGTCAGTTCGCGTGCGGGTGCAGCGCGTCGTAGCGGCGGAACGACGGCACCAGCCGGAGCAGCAGCGCGACGAGCCCGATGATGAGCACGCCGCCGATCACCGGCGGGTACGCGATCCCGGCGGCGACCACGAGCCCGGCGTACAGGTCACCGAGGCGCGGACCGCCGGTGACGACCACGATGAAGATGCCCTGGAGTCGGCCGCGCATGCCGTCCGGCGAGGCGGCCTGCAGGATCGTGTTCCGGAACACCGAGCTGACGTTGTCCGCGCCGCCCGCCATCGCGAGGAACAGTGCGGCGAGCCCGAGGGCGGGCAGGATCTCGACGCCGAACGCCTCGCCGGAGCGACCGCCGAGCGCGTGCGCGAGTGCGATGACCACGCCGAACGCCGCGATCGCCCCGCCGTACGCGGTGATCGCCCAGCCGACGGCCTCGCCCTGGCGGCGCACGTGCCCGAGCGGGCCGGAGAACACGCTCGACAGCAGGGCACCGATCGCGTAGGCGGCGGTGAGCGTGCCGACCGTGATCGACCCGCCGCCGATGACGAGCGCGCCGATCGCGGGGAAGAGCACGCGCGGCTGGCCGAAGGTCATCGCGACGATGTCGAGCACGAAGGTCATCGTGATGTTGCGGGAGCGCCGGAGGAAGCGCGCACCCTCGACGAGCGAGCTCAGCCCGGGCTTCAGCGCGTCGCGGTCGGCCGCCATCCGCGGCAGCGTGAACACCCCGAGGAACGCGAACGTGAACAGGACGACGTCGATCGTGTACGTCGGCGCGAACCCGACGCTCGCGATGAGCACGCCCGCGATCGCCGGGCCCACCGTGACCTGGAACCCGGACGCGATGCCGCCGAGGGCGCTCGCCGCGGGGAGCAGGTCGGTGCCGACGAGCCGCGGCACGATGGCCGACCGGGAGGCGTTGCTCACCGTGGCGGCGACGGCGTTCACGGTCGCGAGCACGTAGAGGAGTGCGACGCTCTGCAGCCCGAGCCAGGCGTGCGTGGCGATGAGGGCCACCGCGGCCCAGGCGACGATCGAGGACACCAGGGCGACGAGCCGCCGGTCGAAGGCGTCGGCGAGCATGCCGCCGTACAGCCCCGCGACGATCATCGGGAGGAGTGCGATCACCCCGACGAGCGCCACCGCGAAGGTCGAGTGGGTGATCTCGTACACCTCGAGGCCGACTGCGACGGTGGTCATCTGCGTGCCGATCCCGGCGATCGCGGTGCCCGCCCAGAGCCGCGCGAACGCGGGGGAGCGGCGGAGCGGGGTGAGGTCGGCGAGCAGGCGGCGGCGGGGCGCGGTGTCAGGTGGTGTCACGGTGGAACCATTCTGGTGCCTGGCGCGTCCGTCCGCGCGTTCGCGCGTTCGCGCGTTCGCGCGTCCGCGCGTTCGCGCGTTCGCGCGTTCGCGCGTTCGCGCGTCCGCGCGTTCGCGGGGAGCGAGACCCTGCGCGGCCCGGGATCGCCCAGACTGACGACCTGGTTGACTGGCGCGCATGACTGACCTCAACAGCAAGCCCGAGTTCGACGCCCCCGAGGGCCCGGCCCCCACCGAGCTCGTGATCACCGACATCGTCGAGGGCGACGGCCCCGAGGCCTCCGCGGGTTCGACGGTCAAGGTGCACTACGCCGGCGTCGAGTACGAGACCGGCGAGGAGTTCGACAGCTCGTGGAACCGCGGCGAGCCGATCGACTTCCCGCTCGCGGCGCTCGTGCGCGGCTGGCAGGAGGGCATCCCCGGCATGAAGGTCGGCGGACGCCGCAAGCTCGTCGTCCCGCCGGAGCTCGCCTACGGCCCGGCCGGCGGCGGCCACTTCCTGTCCGGCAAGACCCTGATCTTCGTGATCGACCTGCTCGGGGTCCGCTGATGCGCGTCGGCGCCCCGACGATCGAGCTGAACGACGGCCACCGGTTCCCGGAGCTCGGGCTCGGCACGTACGGGCTGAACGGCGACGAGGGCGCCGCGGCGGTCGGCGCGGCGATCACGAGCGGCTACCGGCTGCTCGACACCGCGCTGAACTACGGCAACGAGGACGCCGTCGGTCGTGCCGTGCGGGAGTCCGAGGTGGACCGCGAGGACCTCGTCGTCACGTCGAAGCTGCCCGGCCGGCACCACGGCTACGACGAGGCGCACCGCTCGGTCGAGGAGACCCTGGGCAACCTCGGCCTCGACCGCGTGGACCTGTACCTCATCCACTGGCCGAACCCGTCCGTGGACCGGTTCGTCGACACGTGGAAGGCGCTCGTCGACCTGCGTGACAGCGGCACCGTCCGCTCGATCGGCGTCTCGAACTTCACGCCGGCGCACCTGGAGCGGATCATCGACGCCACCGGTGTCGCGCCGGCGGTGAACCAGGTCGAGCTGCACCCGTACTTCCCGCAGGCCGAGCTCCGCAAGGTGCACGCGCAGTACGGGATCGTGACCGAGAGCTGGAGCCCGCTCGCGAAGCAGTCCCAGCTGCTCACCGAACAGCCCGTGCTGGACGCGGCGTCCGCGCACGGGGTCACCCCCGGCCAGGTCGTGCTGCGCTGGCACGTGCAGCTCGGCGCGGTGCCGGTGCCGAAGTCGGGCGACCCGGACCGGCAGCGCGAGAACCTCGACGTGTTCGGCTTCGCGCTCACCGACGACGAGGTGCACGCGATCTCCGCGCTCGAGCGCGGCCGCCTGTGGGACGGCGACCCGGACACCCACGAGGAGATGTAGGGGCTGACGCCCCGACGGTCGGTGCGTCCCGCACCGACCCACTGCGGACGGGAGGCGCGGTGCCAGCAGGCACCGCGCCTCCCGTCCGTCCGCGGTTGCGTCCCGAGCCCGCACCTGCGTCCTGGGTGTCGGTGCGCCGGGACTACACTGGACACCCCTGTTTCCCGAAGGGTGGCGTGTGTCCGAACCGACCGAGACCGACCGCGAGCGCGGCTACGTGGACGGGCTCTTCGCCCGTCTCGACGACCTGACGGCCGAGGCCGAGCAGCGACTCGCCGAGACCCGCCGCCAGGCGGTCGGCGGCAACCACCAGAGCCGCAGCGAACGCGACGCGTACGCCCGCCTGTACGAGGACACCATCGCGACGCTCGAGCGCGTCGGCGACCGGCTGGTGTTCGGTCGGCTCGAGGTGTCCGAGCCCGCCGACGACGAGGACGCCTTCCGCTACATCGGCCGCGTCGGCCTCCGTGACGACGAGCACCGGCCGCTCCTGCTCGACTGGCGCGTGCCCGGGGCGAGCGCGTTCTACCAGGCCACCGCGGCCCACCCGATGGGGATGCGGGCGCGGCGGCACCTGACGCTCGAGGGCCGCCGGGTGGTCGGCGTCGAGGACGAGGTGTTCGACGCGACGCTCTACGACGACGAGCGCACCCACCTGCAGGGCGAGGGGGCGCTCCTCGCGGCCGTGACCGCCGAGCGCACCGGCCGGATGACCGACATCGTCGCGACGATCCAGGGCGAGCAGGACCGTGTGATCCGCTCCCCGCTCGAGGGCGTCCTCATCGTGCAGGGCGGCCCCGGCACCGGCAAGACCGCGGTCGCGCTGCACCGTGCGGCCTACCTGCTCTACACGCACCGTGACCGGCTCCGCGGGTCCGGCGTGCTCATGGTCGGACCGTCCTCGGCGTTCCTGACCTACATCGAGCAGGTGCTGCCGTCGCTCGGCGAGACCGGCGTCGTGATGGCCTCGCTCGGCTCGCTGTACCCGGGCGTCCACGCCACCGTGCACGACTCCCGGGACGTCGCCGCCGTGAAGGGCTCCGGGCAGATGGCCGCCCTGCTCCGCCGTGCGGTGCGCTCGCGGCAGGTCGTGCCCACCGAGTCGGTCGTGCTCGACGTCGAGGGCGAGCGCCTGGCCGTCCCCGCGCAGCTCGTCGCCGACGCGGTGAAGCGGGCGCAGGACCGGGGCAAGCCGCACAACGTCGCGCGCGTGACCTTCAACAAGATCGCCCTCGACGCCATGACACGGCTGCTGGCCGACCAGCTGCGGGAGCGCGGTACGACGGTCGACGAGGCCGACGAGAAGGTCCTGCGCGAGGACATCCGCAGCTCGTACGACGCCCGGGTGCTGCTCAACACCGCGTGGCTGCCGCTGCCGCCCGAGAAGTTCCTCGAGGACCTCTACGCCCGGCCGAACTGGCTCGCCTCGCTGACCCCGGACTGGACGCCCGAGCGGCGTGCGCTCCTCGCCCGTCCGCGCGGCGCCGGCTTCACGGTCGAGGACGTCCCGCTCCTGGACGAGGCGGCCGAGCTCCTCGGTCCGTTCGACCCGACCGGCGGCGCGGCCAAGCGGCAGGCCAAGGCGAGCCGGGACCGCGACGTCGAGAACGCCCGCCAGGCCATCGAGAACATGGGCGTCGAGGGGATCGTCACCGCCGAGCAGGTCGCCGGGTCCTTCGCCGAGGGCGGGGACGGCCGGACCACGGCCGAGCGCGCTGCGGCCGACCGTGAGTGGACGTACGGGCACATCGTCGTCGACGAGGCCCAGGAGCTCTCGCCGATGCAGTGGCGTGTGCTCGCCCGGCGCAACCCGCTCCGGTCGTTCACGATCGTCGGGGACATGGCGCAGGGTTCCTCGCCGGGTGCCGCGCGGACCTGGGACGACGTGGTCGGTGCCCTCGCCCGCCGGCGTCGCGGTCGCGCACCGCTCGTGCCGATCGACCACCGCATCGCCGAGCTCACGGTGAACTACCGCACCCCGCGCTCGATCGTGCAGGCCGCCGGGGAGTACGCCGACGCCGCCGGGCTCACCGTGACGCGCAACGAGGCCGTGCGCGACGGCGACCCGGTCGACCGCGTGACCGTGCGTCGTGCCGACCTGCTCGACACCGTGGCCGACCACGTCGCCGCCGAGCGGGAGCGCATCGGGTCGGGCACGATCGGCGTCATCACCCCGGAGGTGCTCGTCACCGCGGTGCGGGAGCGGCTCGCGGCGACGCAGGCCGACGTCCGCGGGCTCGGGTCACCGCGTCCGGGGTCGGTCACGGTGCTCACCGGTGCCGACGCGAAGGGGTTGGAGTTCGACGGGGTCCTGCTGGTGGACCCGGAACGGGTCGGTGCCGACGCGGCACGTCCGGCGGCGGCGGTCTACGTCGCGATGACGCGTCCGACCCGCCGGTTGGTCGTCGTCGACGTCGAGGACTGACGCGGCGGGCGGTGCGCCGGCCGGCTCTGCCCGGCACCGGCCCGCCGTCGTCGACGTCGCGGACGGCCGCTGCGTGCCGCGGTCAGTCCGGGTCGCCCTGGTCGCGCACCCGCGCGACCAGGGTCGCCCACGGTCCGTCGAGCTGACTTCCCGGGATCGTGACCGTGGTCCGCGCGACCGTGACGGTCCACGTGAAGTCGTCGGGCGGTGTCCGGTGGCCGACGGGGGCCTCGCGCGGCAGGGCACCGACCAACTCGTGCCAGGTCTCCGGGTCGTCGCACGTGTCGGTGTCGATCCGCCAGCCCCGCGAGGTGCCGGCGAACCCACCCGAGCGGCGGACGACGATCTGCATGGCCGGAGGCTACGCCCTGTGGCGCGGGCCGTCCCCGCTGCCGTCCCCGCTGCCGTCCGTGACGGCGTCGCCGTCCGTGCCCACGTCACCGTCCGTGTCCGTGACGCCGTCCGTGGTGCCGGCTGCCGTCGCCCCGAGCACCCCGACCGTCCGCCAGGCGTCGGCGACCGCGGTGGCCTCGGCCGAGCCCCGGCCGAACCGTCGGGCCGCCGCGTCGACCGTGACCCGCGCGAAGCCCGCGAAGTCGATCGACTCCGTGGTCGCGTCGGAGGTCAGGGCGTCCCACCACACGGCACCGGCGCCCTCCCACGCGTTCCCGCCGATGGCCGTGGCCGCCAGGAAGAAGGCGTGGTTCGGGATGCCGGAGTTCAGGTGCACCCCGCCCGAGTCCTCGGTGGTCTGCACGTACCCGGCCATCGTGGAGGGCTGCGGGTCCTTGCCGAGGACCGGGTCGTCGTAGGCGGTCCCCGGCGCCCGCATCGACCGCAGCGCGACGCCGTGCACCGCGTCCGTGAAGAGGCCCTCGCCGATGAGCCACGTCGCCTGCTCGGCGGTCTGGCCCGCGGCGTACTGCGCGACGAGCGAGCCGAAGACGTCGCTCACCGACTCGTTCAGCGCACCCGACTGCCCCTCGTACGTCAGGTCGGCGGTGTACTGCGTGACCCCGTGCGCGAGTTCGTGGCCGATCACGTCGAGCGCGACCGTGAAGCGGCGGAACACCTCGTCGTCCCCGTCGCCGAACACCATCCGCTGCCCGTCCCAGTAGGCGTTGTCGTAGTCCTGGCCGTAGTGGACCGTCGCGTCGAGGGGGAGTCCGGCGCCGTCGATCGACACCCGGCCGAACACCTCGAGCCAGAACGCGTGCGTCGCGCCGAGGCCCGCGTACGCCTCGTCGACCGCGGCGTCGCCGGTGGCGGGCTCGCCCTCGCGCCGGACGACGGTGCCGGGGAGCGTGGTCGTGCCTGCGGCGTCGGCGATCGTGCGCTGCGGTGACCGGTCGGGCGTCGCGGCGAGCTGTCGCGGTCGGACGCGGTGCTCGTGCTTGGGCGCGCTGACCGCGGACATCTCGGCGAGGGCGGTGCGGGCGGCCGCGGCGGCACGGGGGTGTTCGGCCGCCCGGGCCACGGCCTGCAGCAGGTAGGGCGGGACGACGGAACGGAACCGGTCGTGTGCGGTCATGGCGTCATGCAACCACCGACCGCCGACGGTCGCGTGGCCCGTGCGGGGAACGGCGGGCGGCGCGGCTCAGTCCTGGCGGCGGTTCGCCACCAGGTCGAGCGCGTAGGACTCCCACCACTGCCCGGCCGCCGGGCCGCCGTTGCAGGTGCCGTCGCTCAGCCCCGGGGTCTTCACCCACAGCAGCGCGTCGAGCCGGGTCGTGCCCCGGGTCACGTGCGGCGGCTGCCCGAGCCCCGCGCCCTCGGGGTTGCACCACGTGCCGCGCCAGCCCTGTCCGTTGCGGGAGACGTCGACGACGAAGTGCGGGTCGCCGCCGATCGCGTCGGCCAGCCGGTCGGCGTAGGCGCGCTCCTGGTCGACGCGGTAGAAGTTCGACACGTTCGTCGCGAAGCCCTGCACCCGGTCGACCCCGGCCTGTCGCAGCCAGCGGGCCATCGTCGCCACGGGGACCCGGTCCTCGTTGCCGCCGTCGAGGTACACCGTCAGGCCCCGCCCGGTCAGCTCGTCGACGGCCTGGCGGAGCAGGTGCAGTCGGTCGGCGCCGAGCCGCTCGCACACGTGGATCTGCGCGATCGAGTCCGGCTCGACCAGGACCACGGCGTGCGAACCGGCCATCGCCCGCACCGCCGACCGGACCCACGGCAGGTAGTCGCGCTCGGCCGTCCCGCCCTTCGAGTAGCTCCCGCAGTCCCGGTCGGGGATCGCGTACAGGACGAACACCGGGGTGCGGCCCTGCTGCCGGGCGTCCCGGACGACCCGGCGCACGACCTGGCGCGTCGCGGTCTCGTCGGGGTCGGTGAGCCAGGTCGCGACGGGCTGGTCGGCGATCACCGCGAGCCGCCCGGCGGTGCTCGTGTCGCCGGCGGCGCGGGCGTCGGCCTCGCGCCGGCCTGCCTGGTTGTCCTGCACGGGCTGCTGTGCGAGCCCACCCGGGAAGGCGGCCGCCGCGGTGCGCCGCGCGGTGATCGTGCGGTCGTCGTGGTGGTCGGGCGGTCGGACCAGCACGACGGCGGTGACGACCGCGACGACGAGGAGCGCGACGGCGCCGATCCACGCCCACTGTCGGCGCCCGCTGTCCCGACGGGCACCGCGCGTGCGCCCGCCCGGACGTCCGGTGTCGCCCCGGCCGTGGTCCCCTTGCTGCGGCATGCGTCCATGCTGGCAGGTCGAGCGCCGGGGGACCACTGCACGACGTCGGGTCACAGGCTCGGCGGTCGGTCCGTTCAGGGTCGCCCGGCGTCCGCACAGCCCGGACGCCGGGTCCTGCCAGGCGTGCACCCCGATACTTGCCGGATGTTCCGGAAGGCCCTGCTCCTCGCCACCACCGTCGGCTACGGCTGGGTGATCTGGCGGATGACGCTGACCCCGCGGGTCTTCTCGCACGCCCAGGACGCGCTGGTCCTCCGGGCGATCGCCTGGGTGCAGCAGCTGCCGCACGGCACGTGGTTCACCTACGACCGGGTCGAGTTCCTCGCGAACATCGCGATGTTCGTCCCCGTCGGCGTGCTCGCGGCCCTCTGGCTGCCGCGGCGCTGGTGGGTCCTCGGCGCCGTCGTCGCGGTGGGCCTGTCGACCGGCATCGAGCTGGCGCAGGCCGCCTTCCTGCCGTACCGCGTCGCCGACCCCCGCGACGTGCTGTCGAACGGTCTCGGCGGACTGCTCGGGGCGACGCTCGTCGGCCTCGTCCGGAGCCTGCTGCCGGCGCCGCGCCGCCGCCGCCTCCGCGTCCGCACGGTGTGACCGGCGGCGTCGGCGTGCCCGATCTCTGGTAGTCTCGTCCGGTTGCCGTCGAACGGCCGCGGACAAAGAGCGCTCGTGCATCAGGCACGGGCACCGCGCAACGGACAGAGAGGGGATCACCATGGCACTTGACGCGAAGGTCAAGCAGGAGATCATCGAAGAGTACGCGACCCACCCGGGCGACACCGGATCCCCCGAGGTCCAGGTCGCCGTTCTGACGCGTCGCATCAACGACCTGAACGAGCACCTCAAGGAGCACAAGCACGACCACCACTCGCGTCGTGGTCTGCTGCTCATGGTCGGTCAGCGTCGCCGTCTCCTCGGGTACCTCTCCGACGTCGACATCAGCCGCTACCGTGCGCTCATCGAGCGCCTCGGCCTGCGCCGCTAGTCGTCTCGCAGACACTGCTCGACCGGACGCCCCGGTCCTCCTCGTGAGGACCGGGGCGTTCCTCGTTCCCATCCGGCGCGGGCGGAGGTGCTCCTCGTCCGCACCGGGAATGGTTGCGTCCGCCTCCCGGTTCGGTAGGATGTTCATGCAAACGCATCGAAAGACAGGACGCACCATGACCACCATCGCCGTCGTCTCCGCCGGGCTCTCCGAGCCCAGCTCCACGCGCCTGCTCGCCGACCGCCTCGCCGAGGCCACGGTCGCCGCCGTCGCGGCCGACCAGGCATCGGCCGGCCCGACGACGGCCGACCGGACGACGGGTGACGGCCGGGGAGGCGCGGTGCAGGTCCGCCACGTCGAGCTGCGTCCGATCGCGCACGAGATCGTCGACGCGATGCTCACCGGGTTCGCCGCGCCCGCGCTCGCCGCCGCGCAGGCGACGGTCCTCGAGGCCGACGCGGTCGTGTTCGTCACGCCGGTCTTCACGGCCGGGGTGAGCGGCCTGGCGAAGAGCTTCCTCGACGTGCTCGACAAGGACGCGCTCGTCGACGTGCCCGTGCTCGTGGCGGCCACGGGCGGGACCGCGCGGCACTCGCTCGCGATCGACCACGCGCTGCGGCCGGTCTTCGCCTACCTCCGTGCGGCGGTCGTCCCGACGGGCGTCTTCGCCGCGACCGACGACTGGGGGAGCGCCGCCGACTCGGCCGCGCTCGACGCGCGCATCCGCCGGGCCGGGGTCGACCTGGCCTGGGCGATCCGCGCCTCCCGGCGGACGCCGCAGCGGGCCGACGCCCTCCCGGAGACGGTCGACTTCGCGTCCCTGCTCGGCGGCCTCGGCCACTGAGCCGACGGGCCGGCCGACCGACGGTCCGGTGGGCCCGTCAGTACCAGTGCGGGTTGACGCTCATCTCGTGGTGCCACGCGCCGCACGGCGACCCGTAGGCGTCCCGGATGTACGCCAGGCCCCAGTCGACCTGCGTCGCCGCGTTCGTGCGCCAGTCGGCCCCGGCCACCGACATCTTGTTCGCGGGGAGTGCCTGCGGGATGCCGTAGGCCCCGCTCGACGCGTTGAGGGCGTTCGCGCGCCACCCGGACTCCTGCGTCCACAGCGACACGAGGCACGAGTACTGGTCGGAACCCCAGCCGTAGCTGCCGAGCCGGCTCTGCGCGTACGCCTTGGCGCCCGCCGGGTCGACCGCGACGCCGTCGGTGCTCGGGTAGGCGTTCCCGCCGCCCGACGACGCCGACGATCCCGACGACCCCGCCGCCTGTCGTGCCTGCTCCGCCAGGGCGGCGGCCTGCGCGGCGCGGGCCTGTGCGGCGGCCTGTGCCGCGACCGCCTGGCCGACGGCGTACTGCTGCTCGGTCGCCGCGGTCGTGTCCTTGAGCGCCGCGAGCTGTGCGTACAGCTCGTCGCTGTGCTGCTGCGTGCTGTCGACCGCCTGCTGCGCGGCGTCCGACGCGGACGTGGCGGCGTCGGACTTCTGCTCCGCCGCCGCGGCCAGCGCGGTCCGCTCGTCCTCGGCGCGGAGGGCCTGCTCGTGCAGGGACGACGCCGTGTGCGCTGCGACGGACGCGTCGTCGAGGACGTCGGTCCAGGTGCCGGTGAGCTGGTCGAGTGCGCCGAGCTGGTAGAGCAGCTCGTCCGGGTCGTGGGCGCTCGCGATGCGGGTGGTCATCGCGCCCTGGTTGCCGTCCCGGTACAGGCTCGCCGCCAGTTGGCCGGCACGGGTCTTCGCCCGGTCGGCGGTCTGCTGCGCCTCCGTCGCCTGGGCCTGGAGGCTCGTGGCGGTCTGGGTGGCCACGGTCAGGTCCGCCTCGGCGCGGTCGGCGGCCGCGGACGCGTCGAGCGCGGCCTGCGACTTGGTCGCGGCGTCGGCCTGTGCCGCGTGCAGGGCGTCCTGGATCGTGGCGACCTCGGCCTGCTTCGCCTGCTCGTTGCCCTTCGCGGCCTCGACGTCCTGCCACGACGGGTAGGTGGTGGCGCTGGCGGGGACGGCGGTGACGACCGGGGCGACGAGCGCGCCGGCGACCAGGGCCACCGCGACGAGCACCGCCCGCGAGGGAGAGGAGCGCATGGCGGCAGGTTACCGGGGACACGCCCGTTCGCCACGAGCCTCGCCGTCCGGCGCCCGAGGGCTGGTAAAGTCCTCATCGTCCGGGGACCGATCCCCGGACGTCACACACGCTGTGACACCACAACATCGCGCAGACCGGGCACGGAGCTGGTCATCGGTGGTGGTTCGCGGGCCGTCCGGAGTCCCGAGTGCTTCTACTGCTGGCCAGACATGCGCCCCGACACATCGGCGCGCACGCACCACGAGTGCCGTCGCCCAGGTCTGCCGAACACGTCAAGGAGGCACCCTTTTGGAGGGTCCCGAGATCAAGTTCGCCGAGGCTGTCATCGACAACGGCCGCTTCGGCACGCGCACCGTCCGGTTCGAGACCGGTCGGCTCGCACAGCAGGCCCAGGGCGCGGTCGCCGCGTACCTCGACGAGGAGACCATGCTCCTCTCGGCCACCAGCGCCGGCAAGCACCCGCGTGAGGGCTTCGACTTCTTCCCGCTGACGGTGGACGTCGAGGAGCGCTCGTACGCCGCCGGCAAGATCCCCGGTTCGTTCTTCCGTCGCGAGGGCCGCCCCTCGACCGAGGCGATCCTGGTCTGCCGTCTCATCGACCGGCCGCTGCGCCCGTCGTTCGTCGACGGTCTCCGCAACGAGGTCCAGATCGTCATCACCGTCCTGAGCATCGCGCCGGACGAGTTCTACGACGCGCTCGCGATCAACGCCGCGTCGGCGTCGACGCAGATCTCCGGTCTGCCGTTCTCCGGCCCGATCGCCGGTGTGCGCCTCGCGCTCATCGACGGCCAGTGGGTCGCGTTCCCGAAGGCGTCGCAGCTCGCCGAGGCCGTCTTCGACCTCACCGTCGCGGGCCGTGTCGTCACGGACGAGGCCGGCAACGAGGACGTCGCGATCATGATGGTCGAGGCCGAGGCCACCGAGCACAGCTGGGACCTCATCCAGGCCGGCGCGACGAAGCCCGACGAGGCCGTCGTCGCGCAGGGCCTCGAGGCGGCCAAGCCGTTCCTCAAGGTCCTCGTCGAGGCGCAGGCGAAGATGGCCGCGCAGTCGGCAAAGGAGATCCAGGACTACCCGGTCTTCCCGCCCTACGCCCCCGAGGTCTACGACGCCGTCGAGGCGATCGCCCTCGACGAGCTCAAGGACGTCTACCAGATCGCCGGCAAGATCGAGCGTCAGGACAAGGACGACGCCCTCAAGGCCCGCGTCAAGGAGGCCATCGCCGCCAAGGTGACGGCAGGCGAGCTCCCCGAGAGCGCCAACGGCCAGGTCAGCGGCGCCTACAAGTCGGTCACGAAGAAGGTCGTCCGCGGCCGCATCCTGACCGAGCAGGTCCGCATGGACGGTCGCGGCCTCGCCGACATCCGTCCGCTCGACGCCGAGGTCGCCGTGATCCCGCGCGTCCACGGTTCGGCGGTGTTCCAGCGCGGCGAGACGCAGATCCTCGGCGTCACCACGCTGAACATGCTCAAGATGGAGCAGCAGATCGACTCGCTGTCGCCCGTCACGAAGAAGCGTTACCTGCACCACTACAACTTCCCGCCGTACTCGACCGGTGAGACCGGTCGCGTCGGGTCGCCGAAGCGTCGCGAGATCGGGCACGGCTTCCTCGCCGAGCGCGCCCTCGTGCCGGTGCTGCCGTCGCGTGACGAGTTCCCCTACGCCATCCGCCAGGTGTCCGAGGCGCTGAGCTCCAACGGCTCGACGTCGATGGGCTCGGTCTGCGCGTCGACCCTGTCGCTCCTCAACGCCGGTGTGCCGCTCAAGGCCCCGGTCGCGGGCATCGCGATGGGCCTCGTGTCCGACACCGTCGACGGTCAGACCCGCTACGCGGCGCTGACCGACATCCTCGGTGCCGAGGACGCACTGGGCGACATGGACTTCAAGGTCGCCGGCACGGCGGACTTCGTCACGGCGATCCAGCTCGACACGAAGCTCGACGGCATCCCGTCGTCGGTCCTCGACGCCGCGCTCAAGCAGGCGAAGGAGGCCCGCTCGGCCATCCTCGGTGTCCTCAACGAGGCCATCGACGGACCGGACGAGATGGCCGACACCGCCCCGCGTGTGATCTCGGTGCAGATCCCCGTCGACAAGATCGGCGAGCTGATCGGCCCGAAGGGCAAGACGATCAACGGGATCCAGGACGAGACCGGCGCCGACATCTCCATCGAGGACGACGGCACCGTCTACATCGGCGCCGTCGACGGCCCGTCGGCCGAGGCCGCCCGTGCCCAGGTCAACGCGATCGCGAACCCGACGAACCCGGAGATCGGGGACCAGTTCCTCGGCACGGTCGTCAAGATCGCGACCTTCGGTGCCTTCGTGTCGCTGCTCCCGGGCCGCGACGGTCTGCTCCACGTCTCCGAGGTGCGCAAGCTCGCCGGTGGCAAGCGTGTGGAGAACGTCGAGGACGTCCTCGGCGTCGGCCAGAAGATCCTGGTCGAGGTCACCAAGGTGGACGACCGCGGCAAGCTCTCGCTCGCGCCGGTCGTCGCCGACGAGGTGGACACCGAGGGCCGCGAGGGTCACGAGAAGCACGCCGAGGCTCCGGCCGAGGGCTGAACCCCAGCGCGCTGACACACGGACGGCCGCCACTC
>Ga0308161_1002797_pt1 | contig 17907 bp, 19 predicted proteins | sample PhyFR2_FD_201034 | JGI IMG/M metagenome (GOLD analysis project Ga0308161, IMG submission 201034) | Phyllosphere microbial communities from UC Gill Tract Community Farm, Albany, California, United States - DLSLF.R2 | ecosystem: Host-associated > Plants > Phyllosphere > Unclassified | place: USA...
GTGTCTGAGCCCGTAAGGAGATGGAGAGCGTCCCCTGATACGACGAGGTGATGGAGAGCGAGACTGGACGCGAGGATGTGACTTGTGAGATGAGGGGGATCGGAAGCGACGTCGAGAACGATGATTTGGATGTGGAGGAATCGGCGGAGAGCGACTACGAAAGACAGGTCGTCGTCTTGATTGAAGGGATGTAGAAAGGTGAGGAGATCGGGAGCGCGCAGTGCGGCGATCGAGTGGAGTTTCGGAGGTTTCGGGAAGGGGAATTCGAGGCGAACGGGACTTTGAAGATACGCGACGTTGACGAGGAGCTATCGTAGAATGTCCTCCTTTGCTGAGCGAGCCCGAGATAGTGTGGTGATGTACTGGTGAGGCTGGCGTTTCGACGCTTTCCGGAGGAGGGGTAAAACTTGGAAGTTTTGAAGAGAATGTTGCAGTTGCAGCAAGTTCGGCAGTTGATGGCGGCGAAGGGAGCGCTGTCGTACCTTGCTCATCCTTGACGGGCGTTGAAGGAATGAGTGCGAGCTGATCGCGAGATTTCGGAGTTTCGTCGAGTCGTTTCGGTTCCTCTATTTGATGCTGCGTCTTTTTGGGCAGAGGGATAGAGACACGAGGAGGTGAAAAGAGAGGAGCTGTTGCGAGTATTGGTGTCGAACGAGGAGAAGGTGGGAGAGGAATATCGGATCCAGTGAGAGAATCGGAGTTTGGCGGGGGAGGCAGGTGTTCGTCGATCCAGTCGGCTGCCTCTTCGAGCGGTAGGTTGAGCAGCATCTTTGCGTCGTGCGCTGAAGAGCAGAAAGGTTCAGCGAGCGAAAGGGGGTGGAGCTGCCAAACGTGCGAGAACTCACCTTGATCTTTCTCACCGCTTGCCCAGTCACTCCGCACCTTATTGAACCGTTTACCCATCTCTTGCGTCTTTGACCGTAACCTACAGCCTCTGAAGTCTGCTCCACTGAGTAACAAGAGTTGAAGAATGATATTTCGAAGAGGCGAGTATGGCAATTCGACAGCGGCCGAGAAGGGCGTACAGTCCTCGGTAGAGTCTATCGAATATATTGTCAAATTACCCCATTGAGCTGAGCGTTGTGTGAGTAGACTTACGAAGTTTGTTTATCTTTTGCCCTAGATCTCCTCCTGAAATCTCGATGTCGATATCTTTGATCCAGATGATAGTGTAGAGTACATCTTGTTCCTTGATAGCGGTGATCAGTCTATCCACCAGGTGCATAGGTTCCTGTGCATTGAAGTGTGAAGTTAAAAGGGGGCACTTCGGAGATTCTTCGGAGAAGGAGACGATTTGTCTCAGATGACTTCGCAGAGCAAATATGTCTGCTGTCACGACGGTAGGTAGCGGCTGCGATCACGATTCTACTGATAGGGTAAGGAGGAAAGCGAGACTGGTTCCGGGACTGTCGAAAGCTTATTTCGAAACATTTTCTTTTTCGTCGCAAGCTCTTCAAGTCTTCGCAATGCGAGGGTCACAGTGAAGATGCAGTCAACCGGGTAGCATATTCTGCGAGTTACACTTTATCAAGCTCCCGATTGTGAGGAAAGCGTCTCCTTTCCGAAAGCTCGATCTTCGCAAGTGAGATGTTGTGGGAATAGGTAATGTTTACAGCCTAAACAAGGTTTATATCCGAATACGAACACGTCTTTATCGAGAGTATGTACTTGTAAGGAGAAGAGTGCGTGCGAGTTTATACAATAGTGGGAAGGAAAGGAGAAAACGGGAAGAAAATGATATGCTGTATCAATGAAGCGATATCTAAAACGAAGCGAGGCAGTGTCTAGACATCCCTCATCTCAACGTCGGCCTTCTCCTTGTGGTCGATGGTACCGTTGTTCTTGGGAGCTCCGTAAGCGTCTCGAGTTTCGTGACCCATGTTCTCGTCGAGGATTTGTTTGCGGAAAGTGTTGGACTTGCGGATAGACGAGTTGCGGTAGAGGATATCGACTTGTTCGAGTGAGAGACCCTTGGTTTCGGGAATGCAGAAGTAGGTGAAAAGGAAACAGAGGACACAACATCCTCCCCACTGTGAACAAAAAAAAAGGAGGTTAGCTCGCTCGTTCTGATGGTCAAGAGGGCAGTGAAACATGAACGCTCGATCCAAAATACGTTGGTCTTAAGCCCAGCGGAGCCGGGGACGTCGTCGACAAGGTAGGGGGTAGCGTAACCGATTGCGAAATTGAGAAGCCAGTTGGAAGCGGTCGACATCGACATTTGCTTTCCTCGGGTAGTGGTAGGGTAGATCTCGGAGGTAACGACCCAGGCGAGAGGTCCCCAGGTAGCGGCGAAGTGAGCGATGAAGATACAGACGAAAGCGACGAGGACTTTTTGCGCGGCTTGGTTTCCCTCGGGAGTGGCGACACCGACGATGGCGACGATCAATTGAGAGAAGGCCATTCCAGCGGCTCCGTAGAGAAGGAGGAATCGTCGTCCGAGACGGCTGTGAGGAGAGAAGTTTAAGTCAGCTTCGTTTCGCAAGCTCCAAACTCGCCAACAAGCGATAATGAGGACGTACTCGACAGCCCAGATACCAGGAACAGTCATTCCTACGTTGACAACGTTGGTAGCGATGGTGATGATGAAGGGGTTGGCGATACCGGAGTTTTGGAAGAACGAAGTTCTGTCGAACAAGAAACGATCAGCTCTAGCTCTCTGGAGCTGTGAGATAAAGACTGAGTGAAGCTTACCCGTAGTAGAAGATGAAGTTGATTCCAGTGAGTTGTTGAAGAGCTTGAATACCGAGACCAGTCATCGTACGAAGACCGTTTCGTCCAGGTCCGTTACGGAAGCAGTCGATGTAAGAAGCGGTTCCTTGAGATCGTTCGTGGTGCAAGTTGGCAGCGATTTCAGCGAGTTCTTCGTTGACTTCTTGCGAATCGGGATCGTTCTTGAAGATACGAGCGAGGGATCGACGAGCGTCTTCATCGCGACCACGCATGAGCAACCAACGAGGAGACTCGGGAAGGATGAAGAGTCCGATTCCGAGGATTGCTGCCCACTATCAGTCATCAAGGGAGTGAGATTCAGCTGAGATTGAGTATGAGGATGAGACGGAAAACGAACGATGAACTGGAGACCGATGGGGATTTGGTAGCAGGCAGCGTTGTTGATGTCCTTGGTTCCGTTGACGACGACCTGATAGTGTGCGGAAGTTCAGTAAGCGACGATCGGACCGAAATGCTCGAAAAGCTCGAAAACTCACAGCCGCGATGAGGAGACCGATAGTAATCATCCATTGGTAACAGGCGACGAGACCTCCACGAATGGACTTGGGAGCGCACTCGGCTTGGTACATTGGAACAAGGCAGGAAGTTCCTCCAACTCCGAGACCGGCGAAGACACGACCAATAACGAAGATGGGAATAGTCTTTCCTCCAGTTTGAAGGGCGACACCGCTGTAGAGAGGGAGATAAGTCAGCTCTGTCTTGCGCCGTAACGAGAACAGGGAAGATGCAACGTACAGGCAGAAAACGCAGAGATAAGTGATAATTCCCCATCGACGACCAAGGTAATCACCGAAAGGGAAAGCGAGGAGAGCACTATGGATGTCGAGAACTGTCAGTGTCGAATAAACGTCTGGGGAAGAGAGAAATTCCGACTCACCCAACGAAGGTACCAGCGGAAAGAATTGAAGTTACGAGAGAGTTGGTTCCAGACGAGATTCGGTAAGCTCCATCAGGTTGAAGTTCACCAAAGATTTCCAGCCACGCTGGCATCTCCTTGACTCCCGAGATGTATCCAGTGTCATAACCGTAACTGTGTTTACCAAACGGCATCGCCAAGGAAGCACCCAAAAAGTCAGTCAATCTTTCCTTTCGTTCGCGAGGGTAACTCCTTCTTCTTTAAAAGAGGGGCGTGATGATACTCACAGGAAACCACCGAATGCGGCGAAGGAAGCCCTATTATAGTGGAAACGAAGAGAGGGGTCGATAGAGAGTCAGCGAACAGACCCTTTTGCGAAATCGACGGGAGATGAGGAGCACGACAACGTACATGATGACCGCCATGGGTGAGATCTTGGTAGGAAGAGGAACCATCTTGAGTTGATGGAGTAGTGAAAGAGGACGATATGAAGGAGAAGAAGAGGGGAAAGGAAGAAGGAAAAGGGGAAAAGGAGGAGGACCGAAGTTTGTCGTCCGATGATGCTGGGGTAAGAATTCACTCAGCCTGCAGCTACCGATGGAAGCCCCACGGTCGACCCTGATTCCGCTTGGCTTTATCCAGATTTGGGGATACTGATTATCCAAGCTTTTCAGTTCAAAATCCTTCTCAATCCGCCACGAGTTTCAACGACAAAAAGGTCAATTCGCAATCGATCTACTGTACCCCGAGATTCACAAATTCAATCAACTTGAACTGATCGATTGTTCGTTGTTCAACTTGCTCTTCGAAATGTCAACGTACGGTAGTTTGTCTACTACCGTGTTCTTTTCTTCCAGGCATTTTCTGCTGCTTCTGTTCATCATAGCGGGGCGGGGGGAAACTGCATCGAATGTTCTGAAGGTGAGGGGGGAATAAGGGACCGTCGCCAAGAATCCGAAAAAAACACTGCAATTGTCTCTTCTCATCGATCCCAGACCTTCGAAGATTCGAGCGACCTGCCGACTTTCCGTCTCGAAGCGTGCAGAGAACTCTAGGTGTGGAGTGACGAGCAGACCGAACAGTTGAGGAGGCGGAGTTGTCCAACCCTTGGGTGAGACGGCCAGAACCTCAAGCAAGCTTACGAGACGTCTCGGAAAGGCTTGCAGTATTTATCCAGAACGCCGACTATGAATTATGATGATATACTATACTAATGTTAGGGCTACAAGCAAAGAGAGAAGACAGAGAGCTATATTCAGAGAGATACAAGAAAAATAGCGAGGGGGTCAAAGAGTCGAAAATACAAGTTATCTCCTTCATTCCTCGAGATACTTCTGCGCGAGACGATCCAACTCCAGCAATACCTCCTTCGCAGTCGGTCGATCCACCTCCCTGGGACTCGCCATCTTCCTGATCAATTCCCTCACTTCCAACGGAACGATACTAACTCCATCCAAGAACGTTTGAATCGGTGTTGTCGTACCGGGATAATTCCTCATCGGCTGTAATGATGTCGAGCTGAACGATCCATCTAGGGAAGTCTTCCTCGAGTGAGTTGGAGAAGAAGGTTTCGACAGAGGTGGGAGAGTGAATTGCTCGAGTGCTGGAGTTGACGTATCCTCCTCCTCCTCCTTTCCATTATCCTCGAGCAACAGACTCCTAGCGATCTTTTCCCAATCCCTCGTCCCTCCCAAACTCGCCAAACTCCTCAAACTCTCACTACTCCCCGACCTCCTACTCAGTGTTCTGACACTCCTCATACTCCTCATACTCCCCTTCCTACTCAACCCATCGTCTCCCAAACTCAAGTTGTACAAGCTGCCCCCTTCCTCGACTTCAACTTCTTCACCCTCCATTTCTTTCAACCTTCTTCTCTCTTCCCATTCCCACCAACCGCCTTCCCCAACTCTCAACATCCTCTCCAAGCTCCTCACTCCTTCGTAGGGTTCTCGACCCGTGATCATGACGCATAAAGTGACACCGAGGGAGAAGATGTCGGAGGGGTAAGAGAATGTCGATGGGAGGGGTTTGACGAATTCAGGTGGAGAATAAGAAGGGGTTCCTAAACCGTGTGGATCGGTCGGGAACGAGGAACGAGGAGAGTCGGGCGGCGGTAAGAAGAGTGACATGCCGAAATCACATAATCTAGTCGACAAATCTTTCGCAATCTACCCTTTCCCTAATTCCATCAGCTCGAGTTTGAGACAAAGAAGAGAAAGAGGGATGTACCATGATATTCTGTGGTTTGAGATCGGCATGTAGAACATTCCTTTCATGACTCCATGCAACGGCACTAACTAATTCCCGACTCCAATCGAACCATCTCTTCTTATCCATCCTCTCCGGTTGATTCCTCGCGAACTGTAGGAGATTCCCATACGGACAGAATTCGAGGATTAGATCGATTCGAGGTTCGTCAGAGGGAGGTGTCGGAGGTGGGAGAACGGCAGGAGGGGGAGGTGGAGTCGAGTTGGCGGATTGGGTTCTACGTCTTTGGGCAGAGGAGGAAGTGAGGGGAGGTGCGAGGGAAGACAGTAACCTTGAGGGTGAAGCGTGAGATGATCGTGTCGGTACGGGAATGGGTTCTGAATGTCGAGGACCTTTCGAACGATTTGAGGAGGTAGGGAAGAGTTTGTTCGAATCGACGACCTCTTCGCCTCTTAACGGAGATCCGGCATATCCTTCGCTGTACCGCTTACTACTTCTCCGACTATCACTCCTCTCCAATAACCCTTTCGCAGGTAACTCCAATCCATCCCTCTCGTCCTTGACTCCCCACAATCTTAGAATATGTTTCGCTCCCCTCTCTGCCAATTCATCATTCGATTTCCTCCGTTCGAGTAGTGGGATCGGTGGAGATGATGGAGAAGTAGTGACTGGCGAAGTGAGTTTCGAAAGGATGAAAGCTTCTCCCAATCCAGATAATTGAGAGTCTCGATCTGGGAACAACCGTTTTGCCGCGCACAGTTGACGTTCGGGGGATCGAGGAGAGGAAATTGATGAGCGAGGAGTGAAACTTGCGAGGTATACACTCGCATGTCGACCTTCACCGAGGAGGTATGGAGATGTGGCTGACATTCTGAGGGATGGAGCTTGTCGTGTGTCGAGAAGTGGGTTTGAGGAGTGTCCGGCGGTAGAAGGCAGTATCGTTGCCGTTGAGGGAGAGGAAGGGAGAGTTGGTCGAGGAGAGAAAGAGAACCGATCTGATTGAGGGGGAGATGGAGGTGATGGGGGGAGGTTGAATACGGGTAACGAGGTATGTCGAGAATGAAATGGTTCGGAAGGTGGAGGAGTGAGGGGCCAATCGAATTCGGACGAGTTTCGAGAGTGACCTGAAATTGGAACGGGAGTCTTGTCGAATGTCGGTAAACATTTCACTGTATGATCTCCTCTCCCTATATCCATCCAGCTCTTCCTACTACTCGCGGCACTAACGGTGCTAGGCGCACTAGATTTCGAATCACTACTGAACCTCGACTCGGCCGTCGAACTTCGACTCCTCAAATTCGGAGTAATGGGTGACCAGTCTTGATCGAATAGGTTATTACGAGATGAAGGGGACGGTGGAGGTCTAGGAGGAGGTAGTAGGTCGGGAAGGGAGGAGTCATTGAAGAAAGAGGAAGAACGGAGAGGAGGGGAAGAGGTATCGACAGTCAGGCGAGGCAGAGGTGTAGCATGGCCCATTCGATTGAGTTGCGGTCTAGCATTCGGGGAGAGAGAGAGAAGTCAGTGAGACCTGAGATAAGAGAGCTGGTCACTGCCCGACCCGAGGAGAGAGAGCGACTGCGGATAAGTTCCCATCTGCTCGCAGAGTGATACGGGTCAGGTGTAGGGTACGATCACATCTTCGAGAAGCTCCTCAGATGGTTGCATCGTTCCCGGGAGGGAGTGAGGGAGAGGAATTGAATGTGATGAGAAAGTGAACAGGGGAGAGAGTTGGAACTCACCGATGAGACCGATAAGAAGCTCCTCCTGATCCCTACTGCCTTCTACAAGTACTCCTGAGGCTCTAGAGGTCGGTAGCTTGAGGATTCGAGGTTGTGATTGTCGTTTGTGAAGAGTGAGAAACAGAGTGAGAGAAATTCCCACTGCGGAAGCTCTTTCTCAGCCGAATCCACCCAAATCTCGATACAGCGTAGGAGCAGACGACTAGAATGTATCGCGGCTAAGTCTCTCTGAGGAAGACTGCTCCTCTTCTCTCTCTTTCTCCCACTCGTTTTTTCACCTTCCTGATTCGATCACACAAAGCTCTCACCTCGACTAGAAGACCAGGACCCCTCGGACATATACCGGCGTACTCTCTCATGCTGTCGGAACGTCATGGAGTCAGAACCTCTGGAAATGAACGTCGCAAGGAGGGAAAGTCGAGTAGGCCCGAAACGTTTTTCGCTCGCAAGGTAAGCTCATCTCCTTCTCCTATCCTCGTGACCGCAATGAGCTACTCATGCAGATCTCCTTGTTTTCCTCCTTCAGAGATAGCCCTCGAAACGAACTCCTTGCTCTGTTTTCCCTCGTTTCGCAAGCTTTGCTGTTTCTTTTGTCGTTTCTGTTACCGTTCTCTGATCATCCTCTGACTTTCATGTCTCAGTTTCTCGGATATCTCGGAGCTCGCTCAGTCCTCAAAAGATGGAGGGAAAGAAGGCAAAAGAACAAGGCCACAAATCAGAAAGGGGGATGAACCTGCTGATAACCTATCTCGAATCGGTTCTCGTGACTCGCTCTAGTCTAGTCAAAGTCACAATGGTTAAGCAAATGCGAGGTAGCAGGAGAAGAGAAGAAGGGGGAAAACGGAACGAACTGCGTAAAAGGAGGGCCAACTTTTGTTCGTTCTCTTTCTCTCTCTTCCTCCTCACTCTCTTCTCTCGTATTCGCTACTTTGAAGAACGGAGGACACCTTACGATCAACGCTAGACTATCTCCTGGTCATCCTCTAGTAGCAGTAATGTCCTACTCCTCCCACTCCCGATCTCACTCTGATGATCTCTCGAATCTACCTCCTACTCTCTCAATACGTACCGCTAATTCCACCTCTACTTCTACCTTACCTACCTATCCATGGTCCGATCCACTCTCATCGACTCAACAAGATGGAGGAGTGACTCGAGCAGATTCAAGTCAGCAGTTCACTTCTTCCCTCGCTCATCTTCCCTCTCCTTCCTCCTCCTCCAGCTTGAACATCTCTCCCTACTCACACTCTTCTCAATTAATGCAAGATCAAGCTATCGATGCTTTCCCCGCTTTCGCTTCTTCGTCGTCGTCGACCGGAGTTTCCTCGGACTCTTCAGACTCTCATCTCTTTCGATGCGACCCCCGGTTCGGTCCGCCCAACTTCAATCACGAAATCCGACAAGGTCAAATTGCAGGAATTAGAGAGGCTGAAAGAGTAGGTGATGCAAGGGAGAGAAGGATGGAAATTATTTACGAGGGATTAGACTCAAATTCGACCGGACAAGACTGGTTCTCTTCGTCAAACGGCTTCAATTCACAACGCGAGATGTCGATAGAGTGTGGGAATGAACGACAAGGATATCAGGACAATCAAGGAGGAGATTACTCTTTCACTTTCGATCAGAATCAATCACCTACCATCGTTCCGACTGAATATGAAGGAGGAGTCGACCTCTCTCCTCTCTCAGAATATCACGAACCTACTTCTTCTACCACTCATTCACCGTCGAAGTGGTTCGAACAATCTCAACCTCCTCGAGCTACTTATGGACTTTCTCCTTCTTCCCTCTCTCCGACTCAACAATTCGAACCTTTCTCTTCTTCCCCTCCCCAAATCGCCACATATCATCATCGTCGAGCTTCAGCAGCTCCCTCAATGATCAATACTCAGTTCACTTCTCGCTCGCCTTTCGATAATTTCCCTTCTTTCTCCTCTTCGTTACTCAATCAACCTTCTTCCGCACCAGCTACTGTTCCAACTCAGTTCGAACAACCTTTCTTCGTCCCCTCTTCCTCGACTTACTCTACCTCAGCTCTCGCTCAACAACCTCAACACGATTTCAATCTCCAACCTGATCTCGACAGTATCTCAGAACGACAAGTTTCTCCCTCTTTGAACGAATTCTCTCCATCTCCCTCTTCAGACTTCTTCCCTTCACCCCTCTCTCTTCCTCCTGTCGCCTCACCTCTCCTCTCGTCGCTACCTCAACCTTCTCCTTCTTTCCAGCTCGACTCCTCCTCCTCTTCGGATCCCTCAACCTTCTCTCTCCCACCTCCTCAGTCCTCAATCTTCAAGCGGATCCCGCCCTCTCAACTTTCCTTGATCGATTTACCCGCACTCCCTCTCCCCTCCCCTCCGATCCCTGTTCCTTCCTCTTCCCCTCCTCCAGCAACTCCCGTCACTCCCTCTACCAACAAGAAGAAGAAACGACGTACCTCTCGAGCTCCTACTTCTCCCTCGCCCGACCCGAGCATCTCACCAGAATCTCGCATCTCTCCAATTACCGGTAAACCAACAAAACAAATTGCGAAACGTCAATATCCACCAAAAGATCAATCCAAGAGGATCTATTATTGTCCGTTCGAGGGATGTAAGAAGAACTGTGAGTATACCTTCTACTCACGCTTCCGGGGAGCAAGAATTGATGAGTGTTTTGAGGGAGTCAAGTCGGGAGACCTAGTGCTTTGACCACTCACAAGAGAAGTCATGATGGTACTCAACGTATGTCTCTCTCTTCTATCTTCTCTCTTACATCTCACTGACTTGTTCCTGTGACGCCTAGCTTTCCTCTGTCCACTCCCGTCTTGCACTCGTCCATTCTCCGTATTCGTTCGTTTTCGCTCCTTCCTTTTCTCCTCTCCCCTCTCTCTTGCTTACCGATGAGAGGCACTACAGTCAAACTTGAAGAGACATATGTTGATTCACGAATCAGTCGACTTCAGGACGGTCACAGTGAACGATTTGGAATTGATCAAGTGGGTTGTCGACGAGAAGGATCCTGGAGGTGAGGGAGGGAGATTGGAGTGGATTGATCAGCTTCCTGTTACTGGGGAGCAAGAGGGAGAGGAGGGAATGGAAGAATAGGGGAAAGGGTTTTCTCGCATATAGACTTGTTTTCTTCTTTGCATATAGATCTCTTCTCTCTATTCAGTACTCTTGCATATAGATTCTTCCTCTACTCAATCCTTATTTGTTCCTCCACTCACTCATGCATAGTAAACCCCTTGTTCGCTCTGATCCAGTATTCTCAATCTTTTGGTATAGCTCGCTCTCTTGATGTAGGTTTGGCTCTTCTTGTTATGGTTCGTGAATGCATCTTAGGAATCTCTTGCTTCTCTCTCGCTGTGCAAGCTGGTCTTACAAAGAGAAGAGAACCCTCGAGCTTTGCGAGCGACGCTGAAATTCATTCGGAAACAGAGAATGAAACTGCGAGAATCGTCGACAAGCGGCGAAGGGATCGAAGCTGCCTCGTTCGTGCCGTCAGCTCACGGTTGTGAATGATACTCAAGGAAGATCAACAGGGCGGCTAAGTGGAAATGCGAGAAAACAGCAATGAAAGGAAACAGATTTCAAGACAAGCTCGTTTCTACTCTGCGTTCTTCGATGCTCTTCGACAGGCGCAATCCTTCCGGCTTCCTCAGCTTCTCCGGTGCTTATTTCTGCCCTTCCTTCGATCTTTCTCACCTCACATTGGCCCTCTCGGAGTGGTCGATGAAATAGTTCGGAATGAAGGCAATCGAACCTGAATCGTCCTCCCGGTCCCCATCGCAATGAACGTCGGTGCCGAGGTTTTCGATGGCGAACAGGACGTTCTGGAGTTTGATTGAAAGCGAGGAACGGGGAGCGGGAATCGAGAGGAAACAAGGAGGTTGAACTTCGCCGCTAAGGATGTAATCGTAGAACTCGGAAGTGAAGGAAGTGTCGACGTCGTCGGAGAGGATTCGAACATGCCTGTCCCATTCGACACCTAGCTTGAACCACCAAGACCCTCTTGAAAGGTCGCGGAAAGTGAGGACGACCGACTCTGCGCCCTTGCCAGGGTAAACCGTCACACCGTCCTCCGAGGCATACACGATGATAGACTCCAGGCCCGACCGGTCGACTGACTCAGCACGCTCGGCGACGCTCCAATCGTCTGGCGATGCCTCGTAATCAGCGTTGCTAGGCGCAGGAACTGCACGCCCGCAGTCGTCGAGGTAGTAATATCCAGTGACCGACTTGATGCGCAGATAAGCAAGACGTGGGAACAAAGACGAATTTCCGAGTAGGAGCTCCCAGAAGCCGCGTCCTCCTTGATGCGACGAGATCGAGAGTTCGACGAGCTCATGGGCGATGTGAGCCCTCACTTCTTCGGGAACGACCCAAGGCGAGTTGTGGATGTTCACTGTGTGTAAAGATTCGATGACTGTGACGACAGACTGTCATAAGCATCACGCAGGGTGTCGAAGGGAGGAGAGGAACTCACCCCGAATATCGAGCAGTTTCCCTGAAAACAAGTCTTCAACTGCGTGCTCGCCTAGTCTACATTCTTGATTGTGCTCTTGGATGTCGTCCACAGGAATCGGTCCATCTCCCTTGATCGTTACTTTCACAACGAATCCCTTGTCCTCGTCCCTCACATTCGTCAATCTCTCCGTCTGTTCTCGTGTCTCGATAACGACGTGAAAGTAAAGGAAGGGTCTGACTATATCTGCGAATTGCTTTGAGGCTTGTAGCGAGTGATAGAGGTCTGAGGGAGATGAGACAATCGAGAAGATCTTGATCAATAACTCAGTAGGAAGCGTGGGAGAGGTCATGCTGTGATCTTGAATAGTAGTTGAATAGTAGAGGACAAGATCGAGGCGAGAAGTCGCGAAAGTGAGAAGCAGGAAGGAAAGGGAAGCGAGAGCAAAGTCGATCGCAAAGGAGTTTTCGAAGAGTCATACTCTCAATGAAGGGGCGTTCAAGCTGACTGCTGTAGGGAGATCTCTGAAAGCCAATAGCTGTCGTAGGAAACGACTTTACGAATTTGCGAGAAACAGTATGCAAAGTTTCGAATGTTACAACAACAATCTTACCTCGAGTCTATGCCATCGATATCATCTACCCGGGCCTCGATCAAACGCTCCTTCTCCTCAAAGCGTATCTCCTCACTATCGACCCTCCTTCACGTTCTCCACTTTCTTTTCCTCCCAACCCATTTCTCCCACAACGACCCATTTGCCTCTCTTTGCATTACTCTCCTTCTCATCGATCCATTCGCCTGCCTCCAAATTCTCGCCCTCGACATCCCAACCCCATTTCCTCTTCTCTCCTCCAACCGCAATCTCTTCCCATTCAGGTCCTTTCTTCTCTAATCCTACTGCTTTCGCTTTCCTCAAGAATGAGCGGATTGCGTTGCGTCCCGAGTGAAAGCCTGCGACGAGATGAATGCGGGCAGAGGGTGTTCGAGCAAGGAGTTGAGTCAAAGTTGAGAGGAGTGCGTCGTGAGAGGGAGTGAGCCAGAGAGTGTCCGCGAGGAGGATATGAGTGTACGGTTCATTATCGTTCGCTCTATTGATCAAAGTGAGTTTCAGCTCAGATTCGAGGCGAGGAATGAAAGAAGTGAGCTCACTCGAGAACCTTTCGAAGACTGTCTTCTTCTCCCCAAGTGTGACCTAGAGCTACTAGCTTCTTCCTCGTCCCCTCATCCTTCTCGTATCCCATCTCGATATTCGCACGAAGATTGTCGATCAATCGTGGGTCATCGTAATCTGTGATGACTGACTGTGAAATGCAAAAGAGGGAGAGAGGTCAAAGGAAACGAGACAGCTCGAAGCCACGATCAGCAACAGCTACACGGATAGAGCAAGATTTACTCACCGTCTTGACTCTCGGGCTTCTAGAAGCGATCAAACCAGGAATGCCCGCACCACAACCCAATTCGCAAACTGACATTTTCGCTCCATCTCCTCCTTCTGTTTCCTCTCTTTTAGTACTCATCTCGAGACCAGGTATTGAAGATGTCGCTATTCGATCTGCGAGTAGTAGAGAAGCGTTCCAGACGTGATGGGCGAAGAGAGCCTGCGAGGAACAAGGGAAAGTTGCGAAAGCAGGGAAGAGCTTGATAGAGTCAGTCACAATCAGCTTGATAGAGGAGAGTGCTCACTGAGATGAAGAAGTCTGAGTGGTCTCGCCACCTCCCTGTACTGCACCTAGCTCATCGTCTCGATTGAATGAGATCACTAAACTCCCGCTTCCCTTTCTCTCCCTCTCTCCCTCTCTGATCGCCTATTCGAACTCATCCTGATACTATAGAGTGTACTCACATTAACTTGTTGAGGTGGTATCCTACATACTAGTTCAGATTGATTAGATTGAATGGGTGGAGAATAAGTGAACAATTGTAAAGGATCTCCATTCGCAGGGACTACGTGATCAAACAAAGAGTGTAGAGAGGAAGAGAATACATCGAATGGATCTTCCACTACTTCATTCGTAGTATTCGACATTGTGGGAGAGAGAGAAGGAAGAGAGAAGAGAGAAGAGTTGAAAGGTTTAGTTCTTACTATTCACTCTCTGTTGCTCTGGTTGAACTGCTGAGTCACTCTATGAGGTCATGTTGAACTTGAGACCATTACACAACCTCTATCAGAGCATCTCACCTGCTAGTCTCCTCGAAGAAGATCAACCTTTAATCGCAATCTCTCAACTCGAACGCAAAGGCAAACAACCTTCAGGAGAGATCCAGTGGGTCATAGGATTGGGGACAAAGGGAGAGGAAGAGATCTGGTGGGAAACTAGACTCAATGGAGAGGAAATAGAGGATTTAGCGAAACAAGTAAAGTTCCCTTTCCCTCTTCCTCTGCAGTCTCGATTCATTGAAGCTGACTCCTGAATGTAGTTGAAAGGCACAGCTATTACTCGAGATATGATGGTCGAAGGAATTCGATCGAATTGGAATGAAGGGAGACTCGATGTCAAAGGTTTCGAAGGACCTGGTGCGAAAGACAGAGGAGAGGTAGAGGTGAGCTGCTATTCCGCTCGATGTGAGCGACGGATCAGTATTGACATAGTGTCGTCGTGTAGCTCGTCATATACTTCATGAAAGAGATTCCTCTCTCAATCACTCTTTCACCAGTCGATAAATCTCCTCTCTCCTTGCTTTCGATCATGGCTCACGTGAATCTCATTTTACTATCTCAAACGCGATCTCTTGACCCAACTACTCACGCTCACTATCCCTGTAGATCATTCCACCTTACATTTCCTCGTCTTCCTCTCAAACCGCTCTCCAAACTCTTCGACCTCAACTCGTCGCATCGAATCAAGAACGTGACAAGCTACAATCCGAAGCTATTCTCTTACGTGAAGAAGTGAAAGAATTGAGGAAGCGAAGGAAAGAGGGAGAAGGAGAGAGGAGGAATGGGAAAAGAGCTAGAACTGAGGAGTTGAGTCTGAGTCAAGCTGGAGGATCAAGTCAGAGTCAGTCGGGGATAGGAACGAGTGCGAGTGTTAGTCCACAGAAGAAGGGTAGACCAGGTAGTGAGTTCAATAGCCTCTTTGTCGTCTTCTCTTTTAAGAATCCGAATTGCTAATCATCCGGATTCGTAAACTTTAGTCGACTACAAAGCGGTAATGAAACCTGGTACGAAAGGATACGCGGGTAGCTCAAATCGAGTAGGGAGGAACCTCGACGATAAATGGGAGGAACCCGACAGCGATTAGGACGAACCGTCTGTTTTCCCCTTTCTTCCCTCCCCTCTTCCCCACTCCTTCAGAATCAGCTTTAAATTTCTTTCGTCGTTATTCCTCACGTTTCTGTTGTCGTATATTCACTTACAGTCTTACCCTCTCGCAATTGTCGTTGCCCTTTCCTTCACCTCTGTCCCCCTTTCCCTCGCGTCGCATTCAATCCTTCGGACGACCCAATCCACAGCTCTCTCGTCATCCTATGACTATTTTGCTCCCTCGCTTCGATCGTCGTCATGCGCCTCCTATCTTTCGCCGCGGTCGGCGCCATCGACCGGCAAAAGACCCATTTCTTTATTTCCCTCCTCTCCCCTCTCCTCCTCACCCTCATCCACACCAACACGATCGCCAACAAGTCTACTGCTTCGTCTGTAGCAAAGGATGCAGCGCCAGCTCGAGCAACGCGCCAGACTGCAGGAGCAAGTTCGAAGTCGCGCACACCCTCTCAACTACGACTACTTCGAGGCAGCAATCGATTCAATCGTTGGAATTTGGGGTTCGGACATGGTATATGCGCCTGGATGGACGCCGTTGGAATGGGCTATAGATCTCAAGCAGAACATCACACTCGAAGTATGGAATGATCAAGAGATCGCGTACCATATCCAGAAGAAGATACTCAGGTTTTTGAACGATTTTCGAGAGAATCTTTTGAAGAATCCTCAAGTTGCGCCAGACATCTACATGAAAGATTTCGTGAGTCTTCTCGATGTGTAAGGTTTCGAGCCGCTCGATTCGTCGACTGACGAAACTAATCACGCGCGAAGCCCTCTTTCGAGCGTCTCCGTTGGCTAGGACATCATAGTCTCCGAGGATTGAGTATCACTAGAGCGGATTCTTGGATGCGCAAGATGACTGTAAATTTTTCGTCGTTTTCTGATTCGAATTCGTCAGCTCACAGAACTCTTGTCACTCATAGTTCAAGGACTTCACAAAATGGCGTCAGACGTTCACAACGGAGGTTCAGTCAGCAAGATACGACTCGGATGGTTTGCACGACCTATTCGACGAGTGTATGAAGTCGCTCAGAACCATCAAAGACTCGAACCTATACACGGCTTGGTTCAACTCGATTGACAAAGACATCAAGCTACACTGGTATGTTTGTGTCAGGCACGGAAAGCTACCGGGAGTCATCGGCGCTCTCAAAGCTTGTCGCGAAATGTTGGAGAAAGCGAAAGAGGTCGTTGATACCGTTCTTCGCTTGTGCCTTGTCAGTCCATTCCTATATCCGCTACCTTTTCATCTGAGTGACATGCTGACCTCCTTGTTGCGCGAATACGGTAGCCTTCGTCTTCCGAGTTGTTGATCCTCTGTGGTCTCGTCGATACGCCAACTGAGCAGCACAACAACGAACGCTTCGTTCCGCGAAAGCGTCATCGAGACGAAATTCCCGATGACTCTCAGTATCGCCAATCTCAATCTCGTCCTGCTCTCCCTTTCCCTCGTCAAGATTTCGAGAATTCGACTGTGCTTCAGAACGGAAACTCGGACCACCTCACCGGTCAACTTGCCATTCATCGACGTTCAAACCTGGGGAAACACCCTCAGACTCACGACGTCGCCGAGACCAATCGCAATCCTTCGAGCTCAGCGAGATGGCAATATGTCGAACCTTCAGACGGATTGAACGAACTCGTCAAACAGATCCTGAAGCTCTACGCATCTTCCTTCGATATATCTGTAATGAAGGAAGCGGAGGGGAGGCTCAAGACCCTCATGAATGCAGCAAGACACGCTCCTGGGTCGCAAGCAATCGCAGTCGTTCGTGGTTACTTTGAGAGATTGGTCAGAGGAGGGACATTCCAGCTGCCTGCAGCTGAATTGCTTGTGAGTGCTCTCAGCTTCTTCGTCATCGTGAATGTCTTGCTGAGGGCCTCTTGCAACGTCGTCTTTAGCCGATTTCGTTACTTGCTGTCGGACGCATCAACGCCGAAAGAGACGCTATACGCTACCACTTCCCTTGATCGTATGTGTAGATGCTTGGATGCGTCATAGGGTGCTTTAGATACAAAAATCTGTGCTTTGTAATGACTCGAAAGTTTCGCTTGCTTTATTCGAGAATCCGAGTACGATCTCGAAGCAGAGCTACTGTCTGTACAGTCAATTGATACTCTGCATAGCACCTCGTCGCACAGTAGGAGACTTTCCAGTGAACGAGGTAAAGCTAAATATTGACAACAAAACACAGGGCAAACAAATTCAATACTGATTCTCCCAAGTCATTCCCCTCTTTCTCTTCCATATAGCCTCCCCTATTCGCTCTCGTACGAAGCCGACTTCTTCCTCCTCTTCTTCGCCTGAACCGGCCTCTCCTCCTCCTCATCGTCATCGTCATCCAGATCCATCTCTTCTTCCTCCTTCTTGACTTTTTTCTTTTTCTTCTTCTCTCCGACCAAGTCGTTCTTCTCAAGATACTCCTCAATCCTCTCAACCAAATCATCTTTCTTCCCCGAAACTTTCTGACCGATACTCTTCAACACCAATTTCAAGTCGTCGTTCTTGAACTTGTGTAGATCTCCATTGTGGGTGCCTTGTAGAGTGTCGAGGAATTCGGAAAGGTCGGGAGGTGGTCCGACTTCAGCAGCCTTCTTCGGTCGAACAGATTTCGAGGTCTTGATTTGAGAGGGATCGAATTCTTCGGGAGGTAGGATCTTGCGAA
>Ga0308161_1002798_pt1 | contig 17906 bp, 18 predicted proteins | sample PhyFR2_FD_201034 | JGI IMG/M metagenome (GOLD analysis project Ga0308161, IMG submission 201034) | Phyllosphere microbial communities from UC Gill Tract Community Farm, Albany, California, United States - DLSLF.R2 | ecosystem: Host-associated > Plants > Phyllosphere > Unclassified | place: USA...
GTGCGTCTACAGATTCAGCCAGGTCAGCGATCAGTTGGTCTTTAGTAATAGCCATTGTGGTGTTCCTTCCCTATCAAATTCATATGGATTGCAGAGTGCAGTGTCAGCCGTCGAGCCCGACCGTCTAGGCCTGGCACCCCAGGCTTATAACCTCGGAGAACGGGGTTATAGATGCTTGAAACGGGGATTGGTTCGACCTGACAGATGCTGAATGCACGCTTAACGCCGAGACTTGGCGTAAGACGGGGCAAAACTAGCACAGAGACGGGGAAATATCCGCCTCTACCTACCCATTTGGTCAGCTTTATCGCTCTAAACCGTGAAAAAAAGGCATATGCAATGTCAGACGGCGGTCAAAACCGCCTTGGAGGCGTGTCTTGACCAATGGGTGCGGTACACTGGGCGACTTTTCGGGGAGGCCAACCGCTCCCCTTCAACCAGCCGAGAAGCCCATGCCGATCCGTCATTGCATCGTCCACCTGATCGACAAAAAACCCGACGGCACGCCCGCAGTTCTCCACGCCCGCGACTCGGAGCTGTCCGAATCCGCTGCCATCGAGAACATGCTTGCCGACCTCAACGAGAGCTACAACGCCAAACAAGGCAAGGCCTGGGGTTTCTTCCATGCCGAGTCCGGCGCGCACCCGTTCAGCGGTTGGTTGAAGGAATATTTCGAGGGTGGCCAGGATTTCACCAGCTTCAGCCGCACCGCCGTCGAGCACCTGCAGAAACTGATGGAGGAGTCCAACCTCTCCACCGGCGGCCATGTGCTGTTCGCCCATTACCAGCAAGGCATGACCGATTACCTTGCCATCGCCCTGTTGCACCACAGTGAAGGCGTGGCGGTGACCGACGAGTTGGATGTGACCCCGTCGCGCCATCTGGACCTGGGCCAATTGCACCTGGCGGCGCGGATCAACGTCTCCGAATGGCAGAACAACAAGCAGTCCAAGCAGTACATCTCGTTTATCAAGGGCAAGAATGGCAAGAAGGTCTCGGAGTACTTCCGCGACTTTATCGGCTGCCAGGAAGGCGTCGACGGCCCGGGCGAGACCCGCACCCTGCTCAAGGCCTTCAGTGACTTCGTCGAAAGCGAAGACCTGCCGGACGAGTCCGCCCGCGAAAAAACCAAGACCCTGGTGGACTACGCCAGCAGCCAGGCCAAGCTCGGCGAGCCCATGGGCCTGGAAGAATTGTCCGGCCTGATCGATGAAGATCGGCCAAAAGCGTTCTACGACCACATCCGCAACAAGGACTACGGCTTGTCGCCGGAAATCCCGGCAGACAAGCGCACCCTCAACCAGTTCCGCCGCTTCACCGGGCGCGCCGAGGGTTTGTCCATCAGCTTTGAAGCGCACCTGCTGGGCGACAAGATCGAATACGACGAAGCCGCCGGCACCTTGATCATCAAGGGGCTGCCCACCCAACTGACCGACCAGCTCAAGCGCCGTAACTGATGCTCGGCGGGGTCCTTAAAAAAGTCCTGCTGGTGTTGCTGGTGGTTGTAGTGATCCAGAACTGGGGCAAGATCGAGCGCCTCTTCAACCCCTCGCAGGTGGTTTCAGAGCAGGTCCGCACTTCGGCGCGGGTGGTGCTCTATGCCACCGAGTGGTGTGGTTACTGCAAGCAGATCCGCCGCTTTCTGGACCAGAAAGGCATTCCGTACCAGGCGTTCGACATCGAGAAGGACGCCCAGGCGCGCAAGGCGTATGAAGCGCTCGGCGGCGGTGGGATTCCGTTTGTGCAGGTGAATGGCACGTTGATCCGGGATTTCAATCCCGACGCAATCATGGCCGCGCTGAAATAATCAGCGCACCACGATCACTCGCCCCAACAGGCTGTGCTGCTCAAACCCCAGCACCGCCTGCAGCGCATTCAGTACTGCCTGCGGGTCTTTGCTCGGGAAGCTGCCGCTGACGCGTTTGGCGCCCAGCTCTTCGTTGAGCAACAGGATGCGGCCGGGGTAGTAACGCCCCAGATCCTTCACGACATCGGCCAGCGGTGCCTTGTAGTAATTGAGCCAGCCGTCGCGCCAGGCCAGGCGGGATTCGCTGTCCACCCCATGCATCGGCTCGGCAATGCCGTCGGCGTAGGCCACTTGCTGGCCGGCCGTCAAAATCTGCTGCGGGCCCTGTTTCGACGGGGTCACACCGACGCGCCCCGACAACACCGTCACTTGCGCCCCCGCCGGTTGCAGGCGCACTTCGAATTGCGTGCCAAGCACCCGCGCTTCACCGCTGCCCGCCTCCACCACAAAAGATTCGCCGGTGTGGGTCACGCTGAAAAAACCGGCGCCGCGCCGCAACTGGATATGCCGCTCGCCCTGGCTGAAATCCACGGCAATCGCGCTGTCGGCGTCGAGGGTGACTTTGGATTGATCGGCCAGGGTGATGGTCTTCACCTCCCCCGGCGCTGTCACGTAATCGGCGCCAATGTCGTCGATCCAACGAGACGGCTGCCAACCGGCGCCCATGGACACCATCAACAGCAGGCAAGCAGCCATGGCCAGGGCGCCGGACCAGCGCACTACACGCGAACGTTTGGAGGTGTTCATCGCGTTGAGATAGCCCTGCAACGCCAGGGCGTCTTCGTCGGCAAGTGCGCGTGCGGGCACTTCGCTCAATTCCCACAGCACCTGGGCCTGGGCGTAGGCCTCGACGTGTGCGGGGTCGGCGCGCAGCCAGTGGCTGAACGTCGCCTGGTCGCCGCTGCTGGGTTGGTCGTGCAACAGGCTCAGCCAGGCCAGCGCGGCGTGTTCCTGGTCGGGCGTGGGGGTGACGTTCACGGTGCTTTCCCTGGCGTGCGTGGGGGCAATGGGTCGCGAAGGCTGGCCTTGCAGGCTTCGAGGGCACGCATCATATGTTTTTCCACGGCACTTTGGGACAGCCCCATGGCCTTGGCGATTTCCGCGTATTTGCGGCCATGGATGCGATTGAGCAGGAAAATCTGCCGCGTGCGTTCGGGCAGGCTGCGCAAGGCCGCTTCGACATGGCGTAGATCGTTGCCCGCCTCCAGTGCGGCCTGGGGTTCGCAGCCCTGGTTATCCTGCTGCTCGGGCAACCAGCCTTCGCTGCTGCGCACCCGCGCGCCTTCGCTGCGCAAGTGGTCGATGGCGATATTGCCGGCGCAGCGCAGCAGGTAGGTGCTGAGCTCTTCGACCTGCACCAGCGGCCGGCGCCAGAAGCGCAGGAACAGGTCCTGCACCAGGTCGGCCGCCGTGGCGCGGCAGCCGACGCGGCGGCTCACCAAGGCTTCCATCTGCGAACGCTGGGACAGAAACACCTGCAGAAAATGCGCACGCCCACCCGCCGCATCGGCGTGCGGGCTGTCCTGGGATTCGGGTGGGGTGCGGATCATCATGGCGAGGGCTCAGAGGGTGGCGAAGGCCGCAACGGGGCTGGCCAACAGACCGGCGCCCGCGAGGATCAAGGCCAGCCTTGGCCGATACGGCAACAGCAGCACCAGCAACAGTGCGCTCAACATCAATACGGCGCACCACTGCACCAATCCCTGACCCCAACCAGCCACACTCACGGCGGGCCAGAGCGCAACGGCAAGCAGCGACCATCCGGCCACACGCAACCCCAGGCGTCGCCGGGGCGAGGGCTTGCTGTGCAGCAGTTCGCCGTGATGCCGGTCGGTGGACAGGCACAGTGCGGTAAACCCGGCATAGCACATCAGCAGCGCGAGGAGCATTCAGTTGGCCTCTTGCTTGAGGTTGAGCGCACGCGTCCGTTCAGCCTTGGGTTGCGCTGCCGTGCGGTGCTGCATCTTCCAGGCGGCCCAGGCGAGGAACACGCCGCTGCCCAGGCACGTCAGGTCGAAGCCGGCCATCGCCCAGTCGCCACTGGCCAGGGACACGCCCAAATGATGATCGGTGGTGATTGCGTTGAGCAGGGGTACCGCGACAAACAACATTGCACCGAAGCTCAATTGCTCGACCCACCCTTGGCGGCCGCGACGCACAATGGCGTGCATCAGGCTCAGGCCCCAGGCGATAAAGAACACCTGCACTTCCCAGTCGGAGCGTTCGGCGAAGCTCACCGGCAGCAGACGGTTGGCCCAGAAGAACGCCGCAATGGCGATCAGCAGCCCGGACATGCTGGCGATGTTGAGCACTTCCACCAGTCGCAGCTCAAAGGGCATCACACCGGTCTTGGCATGCTTGAGCTGGCGCTTGCCGAGCCAGATCACCAGCCCGGTACCGATCATCGCCGTGCCCGCCAGGCCGCAGATAAAGTACAGCCAGCGCAGCACCGGCCCGGCAAAATGGCCCATGTGCAGGCCATAGAAGCTGCCGCCGACAATGGCGACCAACGATTGCCCGTCGCTGGCGCGCAGCAGTTCGCCGGTGTGTCCGTTGAAGGACACGATGCTGTCGAATTCATGCACCACGCTGTCGGAACCTGCGCGGAACACATTGACCGACGCGTTGACATCACCGGGGTTGTTCACCCCGATGCGCCCCACGTGGCCGCCGTCCCAGTGCGCCCGCGCTTGCTCGTACATCGGCAGCAACGGCGCCAGTTCGCCCGGCTGGCCCGACGCCGGCGCATTGTTGGTCGCGGGGAATATTTCGTTGAAGAACGCACGAGTGTCGTTGCCATAGGAGGCCATGATCGGCGCCGGCATCACCATGCTCATAAAGATCACCAGGCTGCTGTAGGTGATCATCAAGTGGAATGGCAGCACCAGCACACCCACCGCGTTATGCCCGTCGAGCCACGAGCGCTGGCCTTTGCGGGGGCGGAAGGTGAAGAAGTCCTTGAAGATTTTCTTGTGGGTGATGATGCCGGTGATCAGCGCCACGAACATCACCATCGCGGCGATGGTGGACAGCCAACGGCCCCAGGGATGCGGCATTTGCAGCTGGAAGTGGAAACGGTAGAAGAAATCCCCGCCCATGCTTTCGCGGGCCTCTACCGCTTTGCCGCTGACGGGGTCGAGGGTTTTGCGCATGAAATTGCCGCGCCGGCCGGGGTCGACCTTGTCTTGCCACATGACCAAAAGGCCAGGGTCGCGGCTGTCCGGCAGGGCGATAAACCAGCGCGCTGCCGTGGGTGCCACGTGTTGCAGGTAGTTTTGCGCGACGCTGAGGCTGCGCGCATCGTCCAAGGGATGGGCCTGCACCTCGGGCTGCATCCAGTGGCTGATCTCATCTTTGAAGTAAGACAGGGTGCCCGTGAGGAAAATCGCAAACAGCAGCCAGCCGAAAATCAAGCCCGCCCAGGTGTGCAGCCAGGCCATGGCTTGGCGAAATCCCTCTTTCATGTGCGCGCCATCCACAAGCCCACACCCGCCAGGGTGGCAAACGCGGCGCTGGGCAGCATCACGCCAAACCAGGCGCGCCATGCCGTACGGCAGGCGAAGCACCAGAGTACGGCCAGCAGATAGAACACAAATGAACTCATCATCCCGGTGATCACGGCATCGGCGCGAGAGGTCGGCATCCACAATGCCAGGCAGATGGCGGCGAGCGAGGCCATGAGGTAGCCACCGACCACGGCGGCCAGCACGCGGGACGTGACAGCCAATCGATACAGCGCGGGAAGTGAGGTTTTGCTTTTCATGCGGGAGGCGCCAGGTTCATCAGCGCGCAATATTAATGATAAATATTCTCATAAGCAAAACAGAACGGATGAATCACCTGCCCTGACGGATTGCCGAACGGTGTCACGAGCCATACAATGCGAACAATTCTTGTTCTCTGAAGCATGCCGATGCTTGTGGAGTGTTTGCGTTGAGCCCGTCCAACACCGTCGAAGTTCTGTACAACGACCATCACCACTGGCTCACCGGCTGGTTGCGACGCAAGCTCGGCTGCCCGGAAAGTGCTGCCGACCTGGCTCAGGACACCTTCATCCGTGTACTCACCGCAAGGGAAACGCCCACGCTGGTCGAGCCGCGCGCGTTTCTCACCACTATCGCCAAGCGCGTGCTGTTCAACTTCTACCGCCGCCAGGACCTGGAGCGCGCCTACCTCGACGCACTGGCGCAGATGCCAGGACACGTGGCGCCGTCGGAAGAAGAACGCGCAATCATCCTGCAAACCCTGGTCGAACTGGACCAACTGCTCGACGGCCTGCCCACCCAAGTCAAACGCGCCTTCCTGCTGGCCCAACTCGATGGCCTGACCTACGCGCAGATTGGCGCTGAACTGGGCATCTCCATCGCTACGGTCAAACGCCACCTGAATAAAGCGGCCCTGCGCTGCTACTTTGCCCTATGAATTTTTCCACGCAAGTCGCCGAACAGGCCGTGCACTGGCTGATGGAAATGCAGCAAGGCGCACTCAATCCTCGCCAGCAAGCCGCCTGGCAGCGCTGGCTGAACGCCCACAGTGAGCACCAGCGCGCCTGGGACCATATCCAACGCGTCAACCAGCGCCTGCGCGGCATGCCCTCGCCCCTGGCCCATGCCGCGTTGAACGCGCCGACCTCCACCAGCCGGCGCCAGGCGCTCAAGCTGCTGCTGATCCTCGGCGCGGGCTCGGCCGCCGCCTGGAGCCTGCGCCAGCAACATATCCTGCCGCCGCTGACCGCCGACTACCGCAGCCCCGTGGGCCAGCGACGCAAAGTGCAACTGGCCGACGGCACCCAGTTGCAGCTCAACACCGGCAGCGCGGTGGATGTGCATTTCGACGGCCAGCAACGGCTGATCCGCCTGCTCGAAGGCGAGATCATGCTGAGCGGCAGCGCCGGCAACATACCCTTGCGCGTCCTTACCGGCCAGGGCCTGCTCAGCAGCCAGGCTGCGCGCCTGAATGTTCGCCAGTTCAACGACCACACCCAACTGGCGGTGCTCGACGGCCAGGTCGAGGTGATGCCCAACACCTACAGCGGCCTGCCGTTGACGGTCGGGGCCGCGCATCAAGTCAACTTCACCCGCAAAGGCTGGGACACCCCGCGCCCGACTGACGTCAACAGCGGCGCCTGGGCCGACGGCATGTTGGTGGCCGCCCATATGCGCCTGGAGGATTTCCTCGGCGAACTGGGCCGCTATCGTCGCGGCCAGGTCAATTGCGACCCGCAGGTGGCCAACTTGCTGATCTCCGGCAGCTACCCGCTGGACGACAGCGAACGCATTCTTGACCTGCTGGAAGTCAGCCTGCCGGTCAAAGTGCGGCGTTTTACCCGCTATTGGGTGACGGTGCAGGCGCGCGCCTGAAATTATTTTCAAAACCTGTGAGCCGTTTTCCACCCCTCGCGTGACAGAGAAGGAAAGCCACCTTGATCCTTCCTTCTCAGGACCGCTCTTCATGCCCCAGCAGCCGACCCTAATCGCCCGCACCTTGCGCCAATTGTTACTGGGCGCCAGCCTCAGTTTCGCGGTATTGCCTTCTGTGATGGCGGCAGACGCCAAGCCTTATCACATTGCCCCCACGTCGCTGGAAGCGGCCCTGAATCAGTTCGGTCGCGAAGCCGGCGTGTTGATTTCCTTCGGTTCCGAAGTCACGGCGGGCATGCAGAGCCGTGGGCTGTCTGGCAATTACAGCGCCGCCGAAGGCCTGCAAAAACTGCTGGAAGGCACCGGCCTGCAAGCCCGGCCTGAAGGTGACAACGCCTTCAGCCTGCAACCGGAAAAAGCAGCGGCTGCGGTAGAGCTGGCGACGTCCAGCGTGGTCGGCGACTGGCTCGGCGATGCGGCGCAAACCAACGTGTTCGAACACCCCGGCGCCCGTGACGTGATCCGCCGCGAAGAATTCGAACGCCAGGGCGCCACCCAGGCCAAGGACGTGCTCAACCGCATCCCCGGCGTCAACGCCCCGGACAACAACGGCACCGGCAGCCATGACATGGCGCTGAACTTCGGCATTCGTGGCCTCAATCCGCGCCTGGCGTCACGCTCCACCGTGCTGATGGACGGCATCCCGGTGCCCTTCGCGCCGTATGGCCAGCCGCAACTGTCCTTCGCACCGATCAGCATGGGCAACATGGACGCGGTGGACGTGGTACGCGGCGGCGGCGCAGTGCGTTACGGCCCGCAGAACGTGGGCGGCGTGGTCAACTTCGTGACCCGCGCGATCCCGGATGCGCCCACGGTCAAAGGCGGCCTGCAGACGGAAACCAGCCCGTCCTCCAGCCACGACGGCTTCAAGACCACCGGCAACCTGCTGGCAGGCGGCACGGCCGATAACGGCCTGGGCGGCGCGATCCTTTATTCCGGCACCCGAGGCGGCGACTGGCGCGAAAACAGCAACACGCGCATCGACGACTTGATCCTCAAGGGCAAGTACCAGCTCGACGACGCCAACAGCTTCAACGCCATGGCGCAGTACTATGAAGGCCAGGCCGACATGCCCGGCGGCTTGAACGTGGCGGACTACAAAGCCGACCCGTACCAGTCCACCCGCCCCTACGACAAATTCTGGGGCCGCCGTACGATGTTTAACGTCGGCTACCGCTACGAGCAGGATCGCCGCGAATTCACCGCGAATACTTTCTTCACCAAGACCCTGCGCAGCGGCTACCTGGACCAGGGCACGTTCCTTTCGCTGTCGCCACGCGAATATTGGGTACGCGGCCTGGAAACCCGCTTCGCCCAAGGTTTTGACCTGGGCCCGACCAGCCATGAAGTGGGCGTCGGCTACCGCTACATCAACGAAGCCGGCCATGAACTGCGCTACCGCACGCCGATTTCGGCCAACAACCAGCAAATCCCCAGCACCGACAGCCGCAACGACCGCGACACCCGCGGCGGCACCGAGGCCAATGCTTTCTTCGTCGATGACCGGATTGATATCGGCAAGTGGACGATCACCCCGGGCATTCGCTACGAGATGATCGAGTCCCAGCAGAGCAACAACCTGACCAACGTCAAATACAAGGGTGACTACAACACCGCGCTGCCGGCGTTGAACGTGCTCTATCACCTCACCGACAGCTGGAACCTATACGCCAATACCGAAGGTTCGTTCGGCAGTGTGCAATACAGCCAGATGCCCAACCGCGTCACCAGCGGTGAAGTCAAACCGGAAAAAGCCCGCACCTGGGAACTCGGCACCCGCTACGACGACGGCACCTTGCGCGCAGAGATCGGCGCGTTCCTGATCAACTTCGACAACCAGTATGAAAGTAACCAGACCAACGACTCGGTAATCGCCCGGGGTGAAACCCGCCACCAGGGTATCGAGACCAGCGTCAACTATGCCCTCGACGGCTTGAGCCCGGCGCTGGCCGGCTTCGATGTGTACGCCACCTACGCCTACGTCGACGCCACCATCCGCGAAGACGGCCCGAACAAAGGCAACCGCGTGCCCTTCTCGTCCAAGCACAAAGGCACCCTCGGCGTGGGCTACACCGAAGGCCGCTGGAAGCTCAACCTGGACAGCAGCTACCAGAGCAGCCAGTTCGCCGACAACGCCAACACCCAGGCCGAAAGCGCCAACGGTGCCAACGGCCGCATCCCCGGCTACATGCTGTTCAGCAGCCGTGCGGGCTACGACTTCGGCCCGCAATTGTCGGATCTGAATGTGGCGGTGGGGGTGAAGAACATCTTCAACACCCAGTACTTCACCCGCTCATTCGACGACAACAACAAGGGCAAATACGTGGGTGAGCCGCGTACGGTGTATGTGCAGACGTCTATCGCGTTCTGATCAACTGCCCGCCAGGCACGACGGCGTGCCGGCCACCAAGGCGTCGATGGCACAGCGCGTCTTGGCCGGCATATGGGTCGCCGTGGGCCAGATAACATGGATCGGTGAAGGCTGCTCGCGGTAGCTGGGCAGTACGGCTTCCAGTTGTCCGCGCAGCACATAGTGCGCAACCAGCCAACTCGGCAACCAGGCCAGGCCCACGCCCGCGATAGCGGCGTCGGCCACGGCCTGGAGGTCGTCCATCAGCAGCGGGGAGACCACGCGGGAACGGTGTGGGGTATTGCAGCGGTAGGCGATGCCTCGGTGGCCGGCGAGGTCGTCGATGGATGCAATTGGCCCCACACGCTGCAAATACGCCGGTGCAGCCGCCAGGCACACGGACTGTTCACCCAGGCGTCGCGCGCTCAAGCGATCGGTGTCGGGCAGCGGGCCGATTCGCACGGCCACGTCGAAGCCTTCCTGGGCCAGATCCACCAGCCGGTCGGCGAAGCAGATCTCGATCTCCAGTTCTGGATAACGCGCCATCAACCCCCACAGGGCGGGCGCCGCGTAGTGATGCCCGAACGCCAGCGGCAAGCTCACCCTCAAGCGCCCGCGTGGTTGTTGGCGGCCACTTTCCAGCACCGATTCGGCGGCCTCCAGTTCCGCCAGTGCGCGCAGGCAATGTTCGTAGTAGGCCTGACCGTCTTCGGTAAGCCGTTGGCGGCGGGTCGAACGCTGTAACAGGCACGTGCCAAGCCGCGCTTCCAGCCGCGCCAACCCCTTGCCCACCGCCGAGCGCGTGAGATTGAGCCGTTCGGCGGCCTCGGTCAGGTTGCCGCTTTCGACGATCTGCAAAAAGAGTTCAACGCCATCAAATCGTGGTGTGGCCATGCGGTAATTGTCGCCCTTAAGTCCCTTATCCAAAGAAAACTTATCACGAATAAAGAAATGGATTCCCCTGAGAATAAGTCCGTCGTTTATCCACAGGAGAATCCCATGCCACCCGCCGCCACCTTATCGGCCGCCAGCACGCCCAGCCATGCCAGAAACAACCTGGCCCTCACCGCCGTGTGCCTGGTGGCGCTGATGTTCGGCCTGGAAATATCCAGCGTGCCGATCATCCTGCCCACCTTGGAACAGCAACTGGGCAGCGGTTTCCAGGACGCCCAATGGATCATGAACGCCTACACCCTGGCCTGCACCAGCGTGCTGATGGCGGCAGGCACCTTGGCTGACCGCTTTGGCCGTCGACGGATGCTGGTGCTGTGCCTGTGGGTATTTGCCCTGGCCTCGCTGGCGTGTGGGCTGGCGGACAGCGCCGCCACGCTGATTGTGGCGCGGTTTGTCCAGGGCATCGGCGGTGGGGCAATGATGATTTGCCAGTTCGCCATCCTGTCGCACCTGTTCCGCGAACCGGCAGCGCGGGCGCGGGCCTTTGCCATATGGGGCGTGATTGCCGGCGTGGGCCTGGGCTTCGGGCCGATGGTCGGTGCGTTGATCCTGGCCGTGGCGGATTGGCGCTGGGTGTTCCTGGTGCATGTGCCACTGACGTTGTTCACGTTGCTGCTGCTGCGCATCAGCGTAGAAGAATCCCGTGATCCGGCCGCGCATCGCCTCGATATCGCCGGTATGCTGACGCTGACGCTCGCGGTGTTTGCGCTGGTCTACTTCATCACCCAAGGCAGCGAAAATGGCTTTGCACCGGGTTGGGCGGGCGTGTCGCTGGCTGCATTGCTGTTGTTTATCGTGATCGAGCGGCGCAGCGCGCACCCGATGTTCGACTTCGCGGTATTTCGCATCCAGCGCTTCAATGGCGCATTGATGGGCTCGATTGGCATGAACTTCAGCTTCTGGCCCTTCATGATCTACCTGCCGTTGTACTTCCAGGCCGGCCTGGGTTACGACACGCTGACCACCGGCGCGGCCCTGCTTGCCTACACTTTGCCGACCCTGCTCGTGCCGCCGCTGGCCGAGCGCCTGGCCCTGCGCTACGGCGCCGAACGCATCATCCCTTTGGGCCTGGGCCTGATGGGCATGGGGTTTCTGGCCATGGCCGCCGCCAACATCGCCGAACACCCGAGTATCGCGCTGATATTGGCCAGTTGCGTAATGGCCGGCGTGGGCCTGGCGCTGACCAACTCGCCCACCACCAATACCACCACAGGCTCGGTATCGGCCGACCGCGCAGGCATGGCGTCGGGGATCGACCTCAGCGCGAGGCTGATTACCCTGGCAATCAATATCGCGCTGATGGGCTTGGTGGTGTTGCTGGGCATCAGCCATCAACTGGCAGAGGTGATGCCGGCGAGCACTGCATTGGAATGGCCAGCCATCAGTCAGGGCATTGCAGCGGGCAAGTTGCAATCGCCAGGACTGACATTCAACGATGCCCAGGCGGCACTGCGCCACGGCGCCGGTTGGGCGATGCTGTTCGCGGGGTTGGGGGCTGGCGGACTGGCACTGCTAAGCCGGTATTTTTTCCGACGCAGCTAAACGAAAACGGGCCTGCAAATGCAGGCCCGTTTGTAGGGGATGAAAAATCGGTCAGCCGTTGATCACAGCGTTTTCGTTTTCCAGGAATTCCTGTTCCAGTGCGTCTTCATTCACTTTGTTGATTGGCTGGTTTTTCGCGGCAGCGCGTGGCTTGCCTTGCAGTCGGCCAAACAGATGTTCCAACGCGTGGTCCAGTTTGGTGGCCGCGCTGTCGATCGCCTGTTCCAGGGTATCGCCCTTGGCGGACACCGACAGTGGCTGGTGACCTTTTGGCCGCGCTTCCAGGCGGCAACTCAAATCGTGGGGACCGGGTTTGTCGCCGTTCTCATCCCGCAGGTAGACCTCAACGCGGGTCAGGTCTTCTTCATAACGTTCGAGCGTGCTCTCAATGGTAGTACGTACCCACTCCTCCAGTCGGATGCTGCTTTCAATATGGTTATCGCTATTGACTTGGATTTGCATAGTTCTTCCCTTATTTCAGCTAGCTCGCGAGAGGTCACAACTGCGACACCGGGGTGGTGAAACCATGACCTCTTGATTACACAATTGAGCAGCCGGAGAAACAATTCAACCCCTTTGCAAAGATAAATCCCACATTACAAATTAAGCCTGACGACGAGCAAAAACGCTGTTAGGGTGGGGAGTTAGTTACATCTTCTTACGCTCTGTAAACGTCACAATTGCCCGTCTCCCAATGGGTGCAATCCGCGAAAAATCCCCGCTTCCTCCACCAGCCAGTCATGCACCGCCCGCACGCCCGGATGGCTCAGCGCACCCGGTGCGTACAGCAACACGTAGCGTTTGTGGTTGGGCACCGCCAGGCCGAACGGCACGATCAAGGTGCCGCGCTCCAGCTCATCGTTAAGCAAGGTACGCCGTGCAATGGCCACGCCCATGCCGGCGATGGCGGCTTCGATGGTCAAGTGGTTGCGGTTGAAGGTATGACCACGGCGAACATCGGCGTCGTGGTAGCCGATAGCGTTCAGGTAAAACTCCCACTCGGCGTACTCATAACTCCCACGCCAAGCGGTAATGTCATGCAGCAAAGGGAAATGCACCAGGTCGGCCGGGCCATGCAACGGCGGGCGGCCGCGCAGCAGGCTGGGGGCGCACACCGGGAATATCTGCTCATCCAGCAGGGCTGTGGATAACAAGCCTGGGTAGCTGCCGTCGTTCAGGTCGATGGCCAGGTCGAAGTCGCCCTCATGCAGGGCAATGCTGCTGTCCTCGGCGACCATGCGCAGCTGGATGTCCGGAAAGCGTTGCTGCAAGCGCGGCAAACGCGGCGTCAGCCACTTGCCCAGGAACGACGGAATCGAGCGCAGGCGCAACGTACCGCTGATCATCCCTGCATCCAGCCGCTGCAATTCGGCATCAATGCTGCCGTAAGCCTCCCCCACCGTGGCCGCCAATCGCTGGCCCTCGGCACTCAGCTCCACTCCCCGCGCCCGTCGATGGAACAGCCGAAAGCCCAAACGCTCCTCCAACTGACGGATTTGCTGGCTCACCGCCCCCGGCGTGATGTGCAGTTCTTCGGCACAACGGGTAAACGACAGATGCCGCGCAGCGCAGGCAAACACGTGCAGCCAGACGTAAGTCTGACCATGGAGAGGGCGAGCCATAGGGTTTAGTCCTGCTAAAGGGTGTCTTAGGATAATTCGTTGGTCAGTGCCGATCCAGAGGCTCAGTATCGCGCCAATTGCGCTCGTCCTACAAAACATGGCAGCGATTCCTACTCCATTGCTTGTAAGGGTTTAGCATGGCTATCAGTGTTTTTGATCTATTCAAGGTCGGTATCGGCCCGTCCAGCTCCCATACCGTCGGCCCCATGCGGGCAGCGGCAACCTTCGCCCAAGCCCTCAGCGACCAGCAATTGCTCACTGAAACCCGACGGGTGGAAGTGCGTCTGTACGGTTCGCTGTCCGCCACCGGCGTCGGCCATGCCACCGACCGCGCCTGCGTGATGGGGCTGATGGGCGAATGGCCGGACCGTGTCGATCCCACCTCGATCAACACACGTATCCAGCAACTGCGCGAATCCGGCCGCTTATTGCTGGCCGGCACCCAGGACATTGCCTTCAACTGGCGCACCGATCTCCTGCTACTCGACGAAAGCCTGCCCTACCACCCCAACGCCATGTCCCTGCACGCCTATGGCGACAATGGCCTGCTCAGCGAGCAAACGTACTACTCGGTGGGCGGCGGTTTCATCATCGAAGCGGCTGAGGCGGAGTCAGGCATCGCGCCGACCAGCGATGTGCAGTTGCCCTACGACTTTTCCAGCGCCGCCGAACTGCTGGCCTTGTGCAACAAGCACGGCCTGCGCGTCTGCGAACTGATGATGGCCAATGAACGCGCGTGGCGCAGCGACGAAGAAATCCGCAGCGGCCTGCTGCATATCTGGTCGGTGATGCGCGAATGCGTGGAGCAAGGCCTGCGCGATGAAGGCATCTTGCCTGGTGGCCTGGATGTGCCACGGCGTGCTGCGAAACTGCACCGCAGCCTGTTGGAAATCGGCAAACCCAATGTGATCACCTCGACCTTGTCGGCCATGGAATGGGTCAACCTGTTCGCCTTGGCCGTCAACGAAGAGAACGCCGCCGGCGGGCGCATGGTCACTGCACCCACCAACGGCGCGGCGGGGATCATCCCGGCGGTGCTGCATTACTACATGAAGTTCAACGCCGACGCGTGCGACGACGATGTGGTCAATTTCTTCTTGGCCGCCGCCGCCGTCGGCATCCTGTGTAAGAAAAACGCCTCGATCTCCGGCGCCGAAGTCGGCTGCCAGGGCGAAGTCGGCTCGGCCTGCGCCATGGCCGCCGCTGGCCTTGCCGACATCCTCGGCGCCACACCCGAACAACTGGAAAACGCCGCCGAAATCGGCCTTGAACACAACCTCGGCCTGACCTGCGACCCGGTCGGCGGTCTGGTGCAAGTGCCGTGCATCGAGCGCAACGCCATCGCGGCGGTCAAGGCCATCAACGCCACGCAAATGGCCCTGCGCGGTGATGGCAAACACTTCATTTCCCTCGACCGCGTGATTCGCACCATGCGCGATACCGGCGCCGATATGCATGACAAATACAAAGAAACTTCACGGGGCGGCCTGGCCGTGAGCTGGGTGGAGTGCTGAGGAGCCCCCCCTGACCGCCCCAACGTGAGCCCGCGCAAAAATAATAACGAGGCAATAACGATGACCGATGTACGTACACCTGCTGCCGAAAATCCTGTTGAAGTAGAAAACACCGTAACCACCGGCTGGACCAAACACGACACCACGTGGATGCTTGGCCTCTACGGCACCGCCATCGGCGCGGGCACCTTGTTCCTGCCGATCAACGCCGGCGTCGGCGGTTTCTGGCCGCTGATCGTGCTGGCGCTGCTGGCCTTCCCGATGACCTTCTTCGCCCACCGTGGGCTGACGCGCTTTGTGCTGTCAGGCAAATCCGGCGACATCACGGAGGTGGTCGAAGAACACTTCGGCGTCGGCGCAGGCAAGCTGATTACCTTGCTGTACTTCTTTGCGATCTTCCCGATTCTGCTGGTGTACAGCGTGGCACTGACCAATACCCTGGGCAGTTTCATGGAGCACCAGTTGCACATGACGCCGCCGCCACGGGCAATCCTGTCGCTGGTGCTGATCCTCGGTTTGATGGCCATCGTGCGCTGCGGCCAGGGCGTGATCGTCAAGGCCATGAGCGTGCTGGTGTACCCGTTCGTCGCCGCCCTGCTGTTACTGGCATTGAGCCTGATCCCCAACTGGAACGGCGCATTTTTCGCCTCCGCCAGCGAAGGCATGCCGCTGCCAACTTTCTTCAAGACCCTGTGGCTGGCGATCCCGGTGATGGTGTTCTCGTTCAACCACTCGCCGATCATCTCCGCGTTCGCCGTCGACCAGAAACGCGTGTACGGCCCGCACGCCGAGCGCAAAAGCAGCGGCATCCTCGCCACCGCCCACGGCATGATGGTGCTGACGGTGATGTTCTTCTGCTTCAGTTGCGTACTGGCACTGTCGCCGGCGGACCTGGCGGCGGCAAAGGCCCAGAACATTTCGATTCTGTCGTACCTGGCAAACCACTTTCAGACGCCCGTGATTGCCTACGCCGCGCCACTGATTGCGCTGGTGGCCATCACCAAATCCTTCCTCGGCCACTACATCGGCGCCAGCGAAGGCTTCCAGGGCTTGATCGTCAAATCCCTGCGCGGGCGTAACCGCTCCATGTCGGCCAATTGGCTGGAGCGCTGCACCGCACTGTTCATGGTGCTGACCTGCTGGGCCGTGGCCACCTTTAACCCAAGCATCCTGGGCATGATCGAGACCCTGGGCGGGCCGATCATCGCGTGCCTGCTGTTCCTGATGCCGATGTACGCGATCCGACGCGTGCCATCCCTGCGCCAGTATTCGGGCCAGGTGTCGAACGTGTTTGTGGTGGTGATCGGCCTGATTGCGCTGTCTGCGATCGTTTTCTCCGTGCTGCCCTGAAATAGCCCACGGACTCAAGCACAACCCAAATCAAATGTGGGAGGGGGCTTGCCCCCGATAGCGGTCTTTCAGCCAAGCATCTATTGGCTGACACACCGCTATCGGGGGCAAGCCCCCTCTCACATTGCGTGTACGGCACGCCCCTTGCTGTACAGCTTCTGAGGGAAACGGACTTTGGCCGGTGGTCAGGAGACGCGAACTAATCCCGATACCGGTCGTCAATGACTGCATGTTCTTATCAGGCGGTAACGCACCATGGACAATCCTTTTCAGATCATCACCGACACCTTTACCCCAACCTATCGGGTCAACCTGAGTATCCAACGGCTGGACGGCAGCATCATGCTCACCCTCTCGAATGAGGATGGCGTGGTTGCCAAACGCATGATCAGCGCCGCACAACGCAACGACCCGCAACGGCTCAAACGCCTGGTGCAGAGCATCCAGTTCGGCATCGCCATCGAGCAGGGCCACAGCGCCATGGAGATCCTGGCGGTGATGACGGATGGCGATCACCAATTGCTGCAGCGACCGCCCACCCGTACCCTGCCCTTCAGCGTCGGGCTTTAAAGCTCGCCTTTCTCGGTTTCAAGGCTCGCCTGGCCCTTGCGGCGCGGGCCTTCGACCTTCACCGACGGGAACGCCGACGAGGCGTAGCGCACCACCAGAATCGCGAACGCCAACAGCAAAATCCCACCGCACAGGTAAATGATGCCTACGTCCGGCGGGTTGTGATGGGACACGTTGGAGATCAACAGACGTGTCAGCGCAGTGATCGCCACGTAGATCAGGAAGCGCACGGGCATGTGGTTGGTCTTGAAGTAAATCCCGACCATGGCGCCCAATTCCAGGTAGATGAACAGCAGCAAGATGTCATCGATCTTGATGTGTCCGTTCTCCAGCATCCCCAGAAATTCCATCACCGCCGCCCAGGCGGTGACCGCACCAATGGCGAACAACGCCAGGTAGTGGAAAGACTCCACGAACAGATTGCCCAGCGACTCAGCCAGCCCATGGACTTGCAGACGCAGCTTTTCGGCCCAGTTGATTTTCACGAGGGTACTTCCTTAGGTCGACTCGACCGGATAATGCGGGTTGGACGTGACGGTTGTTCTGCATGCAGAAAAAAGGCCAGCACTGGCATGAGATGATGGCGGGGTGATATGAGGCACGCCAAACCTGTATTTACGGGCTACATTAAAAAACAGCTACCCAAACCCCACGGTTTGGCTTACCCTTTTCGCTGTATATAAATACAGTAGTCGCAAAAGACAACTATCGTGAAGGCATGTGAGGTGGTGAATGGCCGTCGAAGTGGTATACCGCAGCAGCCGAGATCTGGAGCGT
>Ga0308161_1002800_pt1 | contig 17904 bp, 16 predicted proteins | sample PhyFR2_FD_201034 | JGI IMG/M metagenome (GOLD analysis project Ga0308161, IMG submission 201034) | Phyllosphere microbial communities from UC Gill Tract Community Farm, Albany, California, United States - DLSLF.R2 | ecosystem: Host-associated > Plants > Phyllosphere > Unclassified | place: USA...
ACCCAGTTCTTTAAGCAAGGCGTGAAGATTTATTGCCTTTGCAGAAGATGGTTTAGCAATCAGTCGTTTAAATGTTGAGAGTGATACACCAATCTGAATCGCCATCTCTTCATAGGTGATGTTTTGTTGTTTGAGTTCATTGGCCAGTAGTTGTGGCAGTGTCGGAAACGTCAGATCACTCAGCTCCGATCGGGTGTCCGGTTTGTCCGCATTTATTGCTTCTGTTGTGACTTCTCTACTCAAAGCTAACCCCGCCAATACCTTTTGCCGATCTGACTCAGAAAGGCTTAGCAGCGAAGATTTAATCTCATCAAGGTTCATTTTTGACCTTTTCTGTAATTTCAGTACGTTTTTGAAACGATATGGTCCGACTATAGTACTAAAAGGGTCATTTTTGAACTATTTACCGGCATCATCTTCCCATCTTACAGCCAGACTGTGAAATATGCTGATGAAAGGTCATTTATGACACTTTAAGTCACTATTAATGCATTTGTTAAAAAGAGTATGAGATGTAGGGGTCAGAAATGAACCTTTAAGGCAGGGCAGAACCGAATGTCTAAGTATCAGGCAATAACCAAAATAACCGGGAATTTGAAGAGGAAACAGACTGAGTAAGACGCAGAAATATTATCAGAAGTATGAAAAGCAAAAAGCCCGCTTAGTTTCCTAAGCAGGCTTTTCTAATTTGGCTCCTCTGACTGGACTCGAACTTCATCTGTATCTCCTGCTATTAATGGCATTGAAATGACGGGGTGATTTTTTACCATCATATTTACCAACATTTTTAATCTTGCATCGATAAAATGTCAATTATATTCAATTGGTTATGACAACACACTTAACTGAATTTGACTGAATGATTGCCCTGCTTTGATAGGGAATCTAACAGCTTTTCTCGGTTCTGTTCCGTAGCTTACCAGCATAAAAACCGATATCTTTAGTCTTAACATATTAGAGAGATAAGTAAAGTCAGAAGGATGCCTCATGACCAAAGCAGAGATCGCAAGCGCCGTTAATGAATGGTTCAACATTGAAAACTACAGCGTCCTACAAAATCTGACGGTGGAACAACTTTTCCAGGAGATAGAGAACAGGATTGTCGTTTATCGCATGAAGCAAAACCGGGATAAGCTATCTCCTGAAAGCTTTAGCAGATATTTGAACTATTACGAAGAGCTGACTGAGGGCAAGGTCGTGTTTGGTGATGTTTTCGGGGGGCCAGAAAAAAGATTATCTTCCAGCTATGCCATCAAGCCAGTCACACACCAGGGGCTATGGGAGGTGGCCGGTTATGTGGCTACTTTCGATAAATACGTAAATCCGGAAGGAAAACCCCTGCCTCATATGGAAGTCTCGCACTATCTGAAGGAAGCAGAAGTAAACAACCAAGGGCTGATGCTGATACAGATTAATCTCGGGGAAACATCATCCGAAGAAATCATCAATCACCTGAAAGTCATGGTTCCTGAGTGGAAAGAGCAGCTACAGGCTCCTGATCCTTTGGCCAGAGATTTCCGTTTTGGTGTCAGCAATCTAAAAAAAATACTTGATTACAACATTATCCCCATCATGGATTTACTGTTCTGGGCGCAGGATGAAGAGGTCAGGATTGGTGTGCCACAACTGACCAGCTTTCTATACCCTGATGAGTTTAAAGACTGTATTCGGGATGTTGAAAAAGTGAAATCAACAGACCATCCGCTGGCAGTAAAGTATTTGACAGACCTCGCTTACTATCATTCTTTTGTTGACTTCTCTTATAAATACTATGGCAGAAGACACTGGAAGGTTCAGAAGCTGATTGATGAGGAACTTACTTAGGACTGACTCACGAAAAGGCGGCATGTGCGCAATGCAGATATCGCCTACATTCACTGTAGCTGAACATACCCTGTTTTTTCTCTTTCAAAAATCTGCGTATAAAACACATTCCTGACCATCCCTAGAAAGCCATAAGCCGAATCCCTACAATTATCTCATCGAACAACAAAGGAGATAAATATGATTCAAACCAATAAAGAAATACATCCAAAGCTTATTCGTTTACCCGAAGTAATGAACAGAACCGGATTTGGTAAAACATGGATATATAAGCTTATAAAGGCGGGGCGCTTTCCAGCACAGATAAAAACGGGCATCAGAGCGATAGCTTTTATAGAGAGTGAAGTGGACGAATGGATCAAGCAGGCTATTGTAACCTCGCGTGAAGTTTCAATGTAAAACATTAACTATAGGATGATTTTTATGATTTTAGAGATAAAAACAACAAAGCAGTTTAATGCAGTGGCAGAAAGGTTTTTTTATGAGAGCATAAATAAGATAAGGAAAGATATACCGGGGTTTTATATATCGATAATGACAACTAAGAAGGAGATGGACATGTTTATTGAGGTTGTTATTGATCTCACGAAAGACTATTTTTATAAAGGACATGATGAACAAAGTGGATATTGTCTTTTCAGAAAAGTAAATCAGAAAAAATCTAGAGCATTTTTGCGCTCACTGGCATTCACTCACCGGTATGTTTACAATAATGTCCTAGCGCTTTGAACAGGTAAGTGCTGACGGCTAAATAATCACGACAAGTTCAAAATATCATTTAAGGATGAGGTTTGGTTGTGCCTGATGTTAATAGTTTATATATGAAAGAAGATGTTAATAACAATATTTAATAAAAGAGAGTTAATAATATGTTATGTTTTAAAAATGAATCAACAGGCGTATTCTTTGGTATGTCATTACAAATCTATTCAGATATGTTTAATCTGGCAGATGATGAGACGCGACGTTTAATATATACTAACGTAATGGACCCGGATTTTATTGTCAGATTAACCGGGCTGGCAATCAGCTTTGCTGAAAAGTGTTTTCAGAATCTTGCCCGGGAAGAAAATACAGAAGAAAAACTGGCAGAAGTCGATTTCAGAGAAGTAAAGCAGGCGTTATTCAAAACGCACTATGAAATGCTGGCTGAGTCCTTGTTATGTCGTTGACTGTATCGGCCCCTAGTTCGGGGCTGATAAGCATATTTTTTAAGGTGAGATTTTACGGCATGGTATTGACTGACGCTCAAGGGCAGAAGTTAGTTCTGAAAGTTTTTCAAGGCTTTGCTTAACAGAGCGTTGTAAATCCAGTGCGGACTCTATGCGTTTTTTTATAAGCATAGAGACGATTTCATCATCACTATTCTCACGGATAATCGCTCTGGCTAATATGCGGCGTTCTGCGCTCTCTAGAGTATGTTCCCTTTTTACCGGATTGAGTTCAGAAATAAATGAACCTAACAGGTTGTTTTTATTTTTATCCAAACGGCGCAGAATGGTATGAGCGGAATAAAATTGCTTTCTCACTTCGGCATGGGCGTTGTCTCCTCGTAACTCACCATATTGCTGTCTGTATTCAGCCATAGATGGATATTTATTTAATTCTTCCAAAGTGTTTAAATAGTCAAAAATATCGCTATTGTCTAATTGTGCTTTTCTCATATATACCTCGAAAATAAAATAGTGGATATATGTATATTACGAGGTGTAGCGTAAGTGTCAAATTAAAACAATGTATTCAATATAACATATGTCGATACTTAATCAGACTGATCTGCCTCTTCAAATAGACATGCGGGTATCTCGGGAACCTTAAGCGACAAGTTCTTATTATTTACAAAAATGTCATTATTGTCGCTCATGTCACTGTTATCTTCAGAGTCTGGTCGGAAGGTATAGACGTTTTCGAACTTTCCTTGCTCATCAACAGTAAACCCCTGCGCCTTTTTGACATTAGGACGTTGTTTTGCATTGATAGAATGTGCCTGTCCTTTAAGGAAAATGTTTGAGTTCATAAAGAGATCGCCATCTCTGTCTATAATAATCCCTTTATTTTTAAGTTTTTTAAAGACAAGAGACATATTTGACTTTTTGATGTCTAAGTCGCGGCATAGTTTTGCCTGTGAGATATGAAAGCAGTTTCCAAACTCCATGATATTTAATATCCTTGCGATAACTTTAAGTTCATTCTTAGAAATATCAAGCTCTGCGAGTTGCTGGAAGTTTTTTGTGAACATGTGGACATAATCAACATCCTTCTTGATAGATTTAATGTTTTCTTTTCTTGAGTAGATATTGGTAACATTTTTATGGGTGCTGTGATAATGTTCGAATATCTGCACCTTCTGTTCATTAGTGAAATGATGGTCATCAATATACTGTGTTAGCTGAAAAGGGGATAAACTGCTAAGGGATTGAAAATCTATTTGTGTCATTGTATTTTCCTTTTGTTGTTTTTTTTAATACATAATAGATTAAACACCATGCCCAATAAAAAAGTCAAAAATAAGTGGAAAAGGTTTAGATATAGTGGAGAGCTATCCACAGAGTAGAATGAATAGAAGTCGTTATTGGTTCGTGACTGGAATAAGTTTACTGAAAGTGGAATGCTAGCCAGTTTTAAATAGTAGTTTCAATGCGAAACTATGGTTATAGTTTCCACTAACTACAGTTATAGCTTTACATAACTCGAGTTATAGATGTCGATAACCATAGTTATATGAAACGATAACTTTTTTCCTGTAACCATATGTTTTTAATGTGAAATTATGAGTGTAATATAGTAATAAGTATAATATAGTAAAAGGGAGGGCGTGCCGTATAAATGGCACCTGTTGTTTTCAGTATATTTACATGACTTCTGCGTGAATAAAATCTGGTTTTAATCAGCTCACGGTGACAAACTTTCATCAGCAATATTGTTTTACTTCACCCTACAGTGAATAGCAGCAGTGATTGTCCGAAACAATCACACCGTGTGCTGCCTCAGATTCAGCATCGGTCGTTATTCTTCAGGCTTCATGGCGGCTGTTGCCGCAATTTTTATGGATAAATCGATTATTAACAGGGACAGGCCCTGTTCAGCGATATGATTGTTTAGAACAATCACCATAGCGCTGCTGTTCAGTAAAGCGCTTTTCTCCACGCAAGGGGGGAACTCCACGAACCTTTTTACACCATCAGGGCGAAGCCGTGCGCCAGCACATGAGCGGAAGCTCATCAGATAAGAATCTTTTCAAAAAAATATTCAGATTTTTTATGGGGAAAATGGTTTTATTCTTCCTGCGCAATGTTTCTGACGCTTTGTTCTAAAAGTCAAATTAACAGTCGGTTCGTATAGAACTGAAACCACTCTTTAAATGGCAAGGAAAAACAATGGACGTCATTATACCAATGAACTCACTCCGTAACTGCTGGCTAGAATCAATGATAATGCGGATGCGCTCATCGCCGCCAGCATCCTGTTAATGCCATATGCCGCATTGCTACTGAAAGAAGTCTTATCCAGAAGGGGGAACTGTTCATGCTGCCTGGAAGGGTAATTAGAACGAAATTTCAGATGGCAGTCAGGTTAATGTTGCGCTGGAGAGTGATGAGGTTACTTAACCAGACGGCAGCACGGCGAAAATTGTTAGCAGCGTAGGTGAAGTCAGTAAAAAAAATGGTCGGGGGTTGGCGCTGGTAGGTAGGTGCCTCGATAACAGCGATGAGATTACCAGCACGCTGCGCAATGACGCGGTCATTGTTGGGCGTGAAGGAGAAACGGTGCCAGAGGATTTCCTGTCATCCCATGAGGTGATGTAACGGGAAATCGTTCTGACTGTTATGGGCGATGAACAGCACTGGAGAGTGATAAACATCCAACATAAGTAGCATATCCTCATTAGGTGCTGCTTCATTCACGATCCCTTCGAACATACAGCCAAAACAAGCCAACTCTGGCAAATCATCGCCCACAATCAATTGATATGAAAGATCGATAAAGATCTATTGATAGTTTTTAACGATTAAATGCGGGGGGATTGATCGGTTATTTAATTGACTTTATCGATCAATAAACTATTTATGATAGTAAAGGGCTATCAATATTTTTTTATCGATCGATTTAAACGATATGACGAACAACAAAAATAATTCAATTCTATCAATTGATTAGACGATAGATCCTGCGCTGCTGGCAAGGGCGCTCGGATCGTGGGATAGAAATATGGCTAAATCTTTGAGGAATAAATGAAAGGACATAAGTTTTTACTACTGGCGGTATCGCTGACGTTTCTTTCCGGCTGCCAGCAGCTTAACGATGGTGTGAGTAAGGTCAATGGGGCAATCAGTTCTTCATTGTCATCACTGAACAAAACGCTGGGTGTTTCAACTTCCGATCAGGGTAGCGGCCCGGCTTCACAGGTCGCTGGTATTGGAACTGTATGCAAAGACTATGAAGAAAACGCGATGGCTGCTGAAAAAAAATGGACAGGCAAAAGGATCTCAATCACCAACGCCACTGTTCTGGAAGTTACGAAGGGCAGAAGTGCCAGCGATATGATGACGGGAATGCCTAAAGCCACTCACGCGAACTATTATCTGTTATTTAAAACATCTGATACCAACTACTGCGGTGGCATGGTCTGGATCAATTACTACTCAGGGCTTGATGATGCTGTTCTTACCTATAGGAAAGGCCAGAAAGCCAGCGTCACCGGAACAATAAACAACTTCGAGGTTCGCAGCTTCGCCACGGTCAACAACGCCGATATGTCAGCTCGTCTGCTTGTGTTGAGCAACGGTTCTATCAATAACTAATTTTTGGATAATACTATGTATAAATATTTAACGGTTGCAGCTCTTGGTATTTTATTATCAGGATGCGGTGAAAAAGGCGATTTTGAGGATGCGATAAACGCGAAAATTTCAAAATCGAAGTTGTGCTACTCACTTCAGGACAATGGCTTTGCGTTCAACAAAGGTTTTCCGATTAAGGTCAACCATGGCTACCGTTCAGCAGGATATAGTGTCAGTGATGAAATCTTAAAAGGCCTGGCTAATCAGGGACTGTTGGATGTTTCACAGCAGTCGGAGGGCTTTAGTAGCGTTGATGTTCTGGAAGTCACAGACAAAGGCCAGCAGGTTGAGTTCTGGGATCGCAAGGATGGGGCCTGTGTGGGACATCGTGCCGTTGATAAGATTACAGAATGGACTGAGCCGGGAAACGGTAATCATAAAGTTGTGCGCGTCTCCTACACATGGAAAGTAACTGATATTCCATCATGGGTGGACAAAAGCGCGTTCTCTGATGTGAAAGGAATGAGCGAACCTGCTGATGGTGCCATGAATCTTGTTAAAACCAGTAATGGCTGGAAAGCGATCTAAGGGGTCTATCATGGAAAACAATACCATCAAGTGTCCGTTTTGCCTTAAAGAAAGTCCGAGAGGCGTCCATGTCTGCACCGGCTGCATGGCAACTGTTTTATATGGAGCCTACCCCGGCTGGTATGCTTTCGTGGTTATATTATTGACCTTCGGCCTGTCTATACTGATCGGAATGTCTACAGGCATGGCGGGAGCTACTATCAGCCTACCAATCATCGCGGCTGTTGGGTTTTTAGCAGGTAAGGCAATTTTCTCTGATAATGTTGTCTTAAGAAGAAGAATGTGATGACCTCATAGATAACCACGTCCATGATGTCCAGATGGACGTGGTTTAAAATTATTATCTATTCAATAATAACTAATTCACGCTGTATACTTCCATATTTTTCCACAAGGGAACAACGATTTAAATCTAATTTACATCTTGAACCTATTAAAACAGTGACGTCCCAAATATCAATATCAGTATCCTCACTGTCGTTATATTCTTGTAATGTCCATCTCGATACGCTTAGAGCGGGTTCACCGAGTCCTTCAGTAGTTTGATATCTAAAACAAACATCAGAATCTTGAACTGTAGAAAGATCAATACTATTAAATATAGGGCCACACACATATTGCCCACCCAATTCCGGTGGCTGAGGATAACCTATAGCGACATCAAATATATGGTTATCCATTTCTATCCATGAATGATCAAAGCATACTTTTTTAGAGTATGAAAAAACTTCACCAATTTTTAATTTTGGATTCAGTCCCAATTCGGATAGTAATATATACATCGTTGCGGAAGTTGAATGACAGGCACCTGTAAAATTATTATCTACAACATAATCCAACATTGATTCATAAATATCCTCTAAAGAAATCATATTTGTATTGTTCATAACGCATCCTGATATGTTATGGGTGTAATTGAAATGATCACATACATTTAGTAGAGGCTCGAGTGGTTCTAAAATAAAGTTTTTATAAATAGTATCAGGAATAAAATATAATCTTATTATTTTAGTTAAAGTTAATATAATGAGTTCATCCATTTCTTCGATATCCCGGCGGCCTCAATTGTATGGTGCTTTTCTTACTGGGATACGATATAGATTGGGTGAGATCAATGTTTTTATCAGCATCAGCTTTATCATTTAAATGTCGGCTTGGAAAACGGTTTATATCATCCTGTGTTGGCTTGTAGTCATCGTGGTTAAATTTAGCTAGTTTCTCATATTTAGTGCGTAGAACAGGATAGCCTAATACCTCATCAAAGACATAATTTTCAGCAATGCGTTTATCATGTTCTTCACTGTTAATATCAGCTTTGGTTTTGTTTGTTTTAGCCCACATGAATTTATCCCTGATAAAATCAACTAAAAGGATAGTGAAATGTTTAAAAATATTATCCTGACGTAAAGTAGTCAGTTTCCTCAGAACACGTTTAGGGGCGCTTCTGGATGCCCTGTTTGGGTTTTTAGAAGAGGATTTTTTCAGAAGAGTATTTGCTCCAGAATCAGAAATACTGACCGATGGTTTCTTACCAGCAACAACCTTACTGACTTTGGACTTATCACGATAGGATTTAACACCCCTGATGCGTGTATGAGGATTTGGCGATATCAGCACAGGTCTTTGAGCTTCATCAGTCGGAGAGCCGGAGGATGTTTCTGGTGATACAATCTCTGTTGGTTCAGCAAGATATGTAATCGTAAAGCTTCTGACATCAACGATGATTTCAAGATCAAGTTCGCTGAATGTTTTGTAGACTTCAACGGCTTCTCGCTTGGCAGCATCACGAACAGCTTGTTCTGCGGCTCTTTGTTCATGAGCCGCCTTACTACGCCATTTGGCACTATGAATGCGTTTCATTGGGGGGCGGTTTGTTTCAGCGGCTTTAGCAAGCCACAGTGCTTTTTCTTCATTATCTAGAGCAACAGCCGCTTTTTCTAATGCTTCTTCATGCTGGGCCTGAAGGGAACGATGGTCAATATGTTCTGATGAGCCAGCGGCAGCAAGGTAGCTGTTAGCTATAGATGCCCATGATTCACGCCACAACACAGACATTTTTCTGTCGTTCCAGCTCCTTTCTTTTTTACCAAAACCTTCCGGGCCTATGGTTTTTAAGGTCAACATAACGTGAGCATGTGGGTTGTCGCTATCGAGATCGTGGAAAGCGATATCAGCAATCATGCCTTTATCAACGAAGTTTTTTTGGCAATACTCAAGGACAAGTTTTTTCTTGTCGTCATTGTTTAACTCGGCAGGAATAGCAACATCGAAATAGCGAGCTGTTTGACCGTTGTTCTGGCGCTCAACTCTTTCAACTTCATTCCACAATGCTGTAGAGTCTTTTAATATATGTTGAGGAGTATTAACGGGTGCTAATATGAAATGCCCGTATAAATCATTACGGCGGCTATAATCATAGGTATCACCTGTTCTTTCATCTGTGATTCTGCAACGAGCATGATAGGCAGCTTTCGCAACGGAAGATTTGCCTTCTGAACGTTTCACAATTTTAAAATCAAGATGAAAAATAGCCATGCGATAAAAACAACCTCAATATAATTTAAAGAACAAACCAAAATACAAATCGCCAATGCGGCTATGCTGGTTTTAGTTTTTCGTAAGAAAAAATCTGGTGTTGACGTTGACCTTGTTTCCGAAGGAAACGGTGTTAGCCTGCGGCAGGCAACCGTCGGTAGACCCCACACGCTCACGAAGTGAGTGTATAGGTGGGCATTGCTTTATTTTTATATCTCCTAAAGGAGCTAAAAATAACGACAATGTAAAAAGTTTTTCTATAGTCAAATAATAACGCTAGTTTTAATGTCTGTGAAATTTACAGAGGTAGAATCGGACGAACGGCTGAGGTAGGATAATAATATTGGGTTTGGTGTTTAGAAAGCATCCGCAGGGGGAGAGGGTGTCTTGTTATCTCCTGTCGTCAGGCGGTAAAGAATAACTTAGTTTAAATAGTGAATATAACAGACGTTTTATGTGTTGCACAATTTACAGGTTAAGGAAATAAATCAGAGTTCTAAAAACGGCAAGTGAGAATGATTTCATTAGCCTGATAAAACAAGTAACGGGCTGAATATGGGGCTTGAAAAAATTAGTGTGTTTTAGCAAGGTGTTGCACAGTTTCGTTTTATACTAGCCTCATAGGAATTTTAATACAATAACCATTTTTTATGAATAAATTCATCATTAATAGGGTAAGCCTGTTCAGCAGGAGATTGTCTGAAGCAATTATCCTGCATTGCGTAGTTGAATTCTAAATGGAAAGTGTTTAACCTTCTGCCTATAGTTTGACCTTTTGCTTTTTTAATTGTATTCCATGTTTTTGACAACTAAAAGAAAAAGTAATTATGAATACGGATGATAAAAACAGAAAACCAAGAACAGAAAAAACCATTAAGCAAAAAATAGCGTCAGCGCAGATGCGTTTGAATAGTCTCAAGACCAAAGAGAAATCTTTATCCAAGAGCGTTGAGACACGCCTGAAGATCATCCTTGGTGCTGAAGTAGCTAAAGCTGTGGGCTGCAAAGTAGAAGAGGTGGATAAAGAGTTAATATTAGGACTATTATTACAATCATCGAATATTAGCACTGAAAATAAAGTAAGATTAAAATTACGAGGGAAAAGGTTTCTTGAGGATATGGCTGGGAGGCAGAAGTGAAGTGGAAATTTTTATATAGTAGGTATGTTATCCTTGGGCTGTCCAATGGAGAGTTCCCTTTTAGGGGAAATGAAAGGGCCGAAAGGCCCTTTACTATGTATAAAATATTATCATCCAACTTGTTTAATCAGTTCAGCTATGCTGTCTGCAGCGAATTGTGTTTTAAACTCGACTTTTACAGATTTACTTATTTGATTGAATAGTGCTTGTGCATGTTTTATCTTACGATCTTCTTCAAGTCTTAAACTATCCTTCCCATCTACATTTTTGGTTTCAATGATAAAGTTTAAATAATCACCGCTTGTTGTTTTGACAACATAAGCAAAGTCAGGAGAATATGTATAGCCACCCGCAACCGGGATCTTAATGGAGTTCTTCGGTATCTTTGTGAAAACAGCTACAGACTGAATCTCTCCATCTGTTATGTTGAGTCTTTCAAGTTCTGAGTCATAAAAGACTTCTTCAAAAAGATAAGAATCCAATGGTGGTTTTGTATTATCCTGCAATACACCAAGGTCGCTTGATAATACCTCATTTAGATGATCGCCGTCAGCATTAGTGAATTTTGTAGGATGAATAGAACCTGAAATCACATTGTAGCCAAGGCCGAACTTGTTAAATGAATTGTTCAATAAAAACTTGCTAAAGCCAGATTTAATCTTTCTGATTGTCTGAATATTCAGGTAGTCAGTGATATTAATAGTGTCTTTTATATCACAAAAAACCTTATGCAAGGTATCGTGTTTAGCAAAAATAGTTTGTGATAAGTTATCAAGAAAATCTCGATAGCTCATTGTGTTGAGTTTAGCAAAATTATCATCATCACTGATGATGCTTTTCGACATTGCCGTATCATTATGAATATAAATTCTATCAATGCGAGTATGAACGCCCGATTTAGTAAATCTTTCTGTTTCTGCGAGCATGAATGACTTGAAAATGGCTAAGAATTCATTTTCATTGTTTATTTTATACTCAATCACCGCTTTCTGATTGATTAAATCCCACAGTTCTTTAAGCTCACTGAACTTACCAACACGCATTTTAGTGCGTCTTTTTCCATCTGTGGCTTTTTTGATTTTGTTTGGTTTTACTCCGGTAGGGAATGCTGCCGGGTATTTATCTTTTAAGCGCGTATAGGAATCAGAATCTTTGAAGTTGTCATTCTCATCAATGATTTTAGCATCAAAGATTTCGTTCATGAGTATCCTTGATGAAAGATCAGGATACTGAGATAGGATTTTATCCTTAAGCTCTTGAGTAAACTTACTGGGAACGGTTTCTTTGAAAGAGCTATCGTTGACCTCTTTAACAAGAGAATCGACAAAATCTTTTTCAGTAAAATCAACATAATAGTTAAGAGTAAAATTGCGATCTTTCACACGACACATATATTCATTCACTGGAAGACGTAAACCACGCCCTACCTCTTGAAGTTTAGATGTGGTGCTACCGCTTGAACGGAGCTTACAAATCTGAAAGACATTTGGATTATCCCATCCCTCACGCAACGTCCATTTAGAGAAAATGAAACGGCGAGGATTTTCTAAAGACAACAAAAGCTCTTTGTCATGAAGAATTTCGTTGATTTCCTGCTCAATTTTATCATCTTTGTCACTGTTATCTTTTGAAAAATAACCACCATGAACAGAAGATGTATCCATAACAGTTTTTTCAAGGTAGTTTCTATAAAACTCATCTTTCTCTTTTTTTAACAGTTCATTGGCCTCAGCCAAAACGAACTCTTCAAATTTGCTTTTCAGACTTCCGGTAATATCATTACCATTACGATAGCCTTCAATGTCATCAATGAAGAAAAGAGTCAGCGGCTTTATACGTGGCCTTCGTGTCAGATACTCTTTTTCTAACTTAAAGTGTTCTTTGACAGCTTTACGCATCATGTTATCAGCAAGAGTCTGATCGTAAGAGTATGGGTTTATAGAGCCGCCAATTTTTAGCTCAATACCATTACTCAATACTACTGTGCCCTTTTTTAAAGAATCAATAGTCAAATCATGGATCGCACTATGCGTTTTAGATAATGATTCATCTTTGGCTAACCTGAACGTTTTTTTATTGCCATTTTCGTTTAGTTCAAATGTTGCTTCTTTTCCGTCAGATTTGACGAACTTGAGATTAGCACTACCATCACCAACAATATCCTCAATATAAGCATCAATACCTTTAACAAGATCTTCATTGAACGCATCTACGGCAGTCAGGCGATAAACTAAATTTTTATAACCTTCACTAAAGGTTGCGCCATAACGAACAATATATTGAGCATTAAATTTCTCAATATTTTCCCATGTTTTTTTACCCGTAGGGAATTTATGAGGCTCGTCAATGATGATGAATGGTTTTACCGCACTAAGGGCAGAAAATGGTGTATAAAACTGATTGTCCAGCAAACCAATATCATATGTGTCAGTTAAAGACTTTGAGTTAATCATCCCTGAGTTTATCACAAGAACGTGTATATATTTCTTATTGAAATTACTTGCGTTAACAAAATCATGAATAGCTTGAGGCATATATGACTTTGTATTTTTACCCGAACTTTTCTGACTTTCAACTACGTAAGTCTTTAGTTCACGCTCGTAATCATCTCGAAAGTGTTCTTTTAGAGCATCACTTTTTAAAAAGTTAACTGTTCCGGCTTTGATCGATAGGGTAGGAACAATGATGATAAACTTGTTAATGTCAAGAGATTTGTTGAGGTCAAAAATTGTTTTGGTGTAAGTATAAGTTTTACCTGTACCTGTCTCCATGGAAACATCAATCACATTGCTTTTAGCATCGTAATTATATTTTAAATGCTCAATGCCATTGAACTCCTGAACATTTTTTATGTTGTTGTAGTATTGTTGTTCAGACAGCTCCAGTTCTGGATTAGCTAACAGGCGGATAGAAACATTATCCGTCTGATGAGGTATGGCGGAAACAAAAACATTCATGACTGCATCAACGCCAGCCTTTTGATGGGGTAAGTTCTTTTCGAATGTGAACCCTTTAGACATGATTAGTTCCTCACCACCAAATCTAAATCAATAGATTTTTTATTAGCATAACTTTTTAGTGCTTCATTAAGTTCCATCTGTTTAGCGCTTTCAAAGTTGCTGCCATAAAACACGACTTTGTTAGGGGCAAAGTCTTTGTCTGAATCCAGCTTTTGAAGTAAAGCTTTCAGGGCTTCACTGGTAAAGTTAGGTGCAATCAGATACAGACGACCATCGCACAAGTGCGCTTTGTAGCCATTAAGATCAACATCTTCAATTGGTGTTGTTAATAAACTACCATCATACACACACCATGTAGTCAATAAGGTGTCATATTGTTCAGGAGTCAGTACAACATCATCAAAGAATGTAAGGTTAGACAGCGTAAGTTCAGACTCATCTTTTGCTCGGAAATCATGAACTGTTTCAAATATTTTAAAACCAAGATCTCCTTTATATTCAGGGTATTCATTTCTAATTTTCTCAGAGGATTTAAGTAATCTTGCTGTTGTAATTTCAAAGATATTTTTATATCCAGCTCTGTAGGCCTCTGACTTTTCTTTAGTCTCCTCTGGCAGTTGGATGCAAATGAATTTTAGTTTCTTCTCTTCATCGCAGTTCATATTAAAGATTGCATGAGCAGTAGAGGCTGATCCAGCAAAGAAATCGAGCACAATATCTTGATGTTTAATATTTAAAGCCTTAAATATTTCGGATAATAACCCCACATCTTTCGGGTTTGTAAAGATATCTTTCTGACCAAATAGGTTTTTCAACATATTTGACGCTACGCGTCCATCTTTAAATTTTATACTGGTCAGGCTCTGAAACTCAGTATCCTTAAGATAGGTTTTATTGTTAGGAACTACAGTATGATCTTTCCCAAAATGAATTTTATTTTCAGATATTTTCTGCATCATCGTTTTTTCAACGAAACGCCATCCGCCAGTGGGTTTTTTACAAGGTTTTTTTGTTATTGGATGAATTATGTCATAGAAATACCCATTAGCTGGTTTAGATAAGTCCGCAGGAAAATACACGCCATTTTCATCCATCCAGCTATAGTGTTTATTGTTAGTTATCGGGTTCGATTCAGGGAAATCTTTATACCACTGTAATGCTTCTTTATGGATAGACTCCCAATCATTTCCGTGCTTTTTTGTAAAGCTATCAAATGCCTTATAGATTTCATCTAATCCTTCCTTTTTCTCACTCCATTGACCAGAATTATGATCTTTACTTTTAACATAAAACAACAAGTATTCATGCTGGATTGAAATATAAGCCTGATCGTTTTTACTGCTATTTTTCCATACTATTTCGCCAGCGAAGTTAAACTCACCAAATACTTCATCACATAATATTTTTAAGTTTGAGTGTTCATTCTCATCAATTGAAATACAGATTATCCCATCATCTTTCAAAAGCTCACGAGCTACATATAAACGAGGATATATGAATGTCAGCCATGCACTATGGCTACTTGAACCTTTTACAGTAAAATCGAGAATACGTGAAGCTTCATCAAGATCGATAGCTGCCAGTTCAGAAAGCTGTTCAGGCGTAAACTTGCGATCATCGTTATAGGCGAATCCATCCGACCCCGTGTTATATGGCGGGTCAATGTAAATCATCTTCACCTTTTCAGAATAAGCATTAACCATATGCTTTAATATTTCGAGGTTATCCCCTTTGATTAAAAGATTCTGACTGTTCTTGTTCTCTTCACGCTGGTTATGGCTTTTATCTTCGGTGAGCAATGTCTTCGGTGGTAGGTTAGCCAGTAGCCGAGCATATGATTTGCCAAGCCAGTTTAACCTGTATGACTCTTTAGAGAATTCAACATCCGATGATTTGACGATCTCAAGCAACCTTTCGTGAATGAAAGCCCCATTTTTATCAAAACACTGTGGGAAGTTAGCTTTCAAAACAGCAAGTTGCTTGCTGTTAGCAGTTTCTACTTCTGAAAAAATCGTTTCTTTTTGCATATCCGTTTTAAACCTGATTATTTAGTGTTCGATTTTGTGGTGTTTTTGATTGAGGCTTCACTTAGACCTATGCGTAATAGTTCTGCCGCAGCACCATCTATGCTTTTGAAGACTCTTGCTTCATAAGGCTGTCTGGAGCTACATAAGACTAATGGCTTACCCTCACACTCTCCACCAGCAAAAATCACGGTATACTCGCCTTTAGAGCCTTCTATTGTTGCTCTATCAAGTAGACCTGATTTGACTCTTTCCTTAGCCATCGAGCTAAGGATGAAATTTCCACCTCTAAGACCTGATATCATGGTTATTCCTCGGTATTTAATACTGCTACGATATCAAATATTGCTAAAAAATCATAATAGGATGGTGTATTAGCCATCACTGGCTGATGGCTATTAAAATGTATTCAAAACAAAGGGTTATGTGCTGTTATGTGATTTGTTATCAAGCTGTTAGGCTTGGTTTTCTAACCACAACGAGCACCTATGGCAAACTCAAATGGTCTGACCATAACGTTTCGATTGGCATCGAGATAATCAGCCCACCACTGAAGCATTAGACGGCGCTGTTCAAGATGTTTAGCCTTGTGGGTATAAGCTGCGCGGACGCTGTTGCTTTCCTTGTGGCTCATTTGAAGTTCCACGGCGTCTTCTGACCACAAACCGGATTCAATTAAGGCACTACAGGCCAGTGTGCGGAAGCCGTGACCACAAATATCCTGTTTGGTATCGTAGCCCATCTTACGTAGCGCCTTGTTGATGGTGTTCTCACTCATAGGTTTGAAGCTGTCATAGCTTCCCGTGAAGATAAAACCATCATCATTGCCATCTTCATAGGTGAGCTGTTTAATTTCTGCCAGCAACACATTTGCCTGACGGCAGAGAGGGATGAAATGCTTACGCTTCATCTTGGTGCCACGGCCTGAATACTTCACCCCTTCGATGACTTCCCGCTGTTCGGGGATAACCCATAGCTTGCTCTTGAAATCGATCTCAGACCATCTGGCGAAGCGTAGCTCACTGGAGCGAACAAACACTAGTAGGTTAAGTTGAATAGCCAGTGTGGTCAGTCTGCGGCCTTTGTAGGCATCGATACGTTCAAGTAGCAATGTAATCTCTTCAAGCTCCAGAGCAGGACGGTGTTCAGGTTCTGACTTCTGAATAGAGCCTTCCAGATCGTAAGCCGGGTTATGGCGTATCAGTTTTTGCTGGACAGCATGGCGGAGGATCGCCGTAATATATTGTTGAAGGCGCATGGCAACTTCAAGATAGCCAAGTGCCTCAACCTTTTTCACCGGAACCAGCAGATCACCCGTATCCAGTTCGGCAACATCTTTGTCACCGATTACCGGGAAGACATAGGTTTCAAGGCGCTTCCATACAGAATCACCATAATCTTTTGACCATTTTGTTTTTGTGGCAAACCAAGCTTTAGCCACCAAAGCGAAGCAGCGTGTCTTATCACGCTTGGCCTTTAGCTCTTTAACCTCTGCCTGTTTCTTTGCATTAGGGTCAATGCCCTGAGCAAGGAGCCTTCTGGCCTCATCACGGCGTTGTCTTGCATCAGCAAGTGAAACGACAGGGTAAACACCTATAGAGAATATTTTTTGCTTCCCTTCGAAGCGGTAGGCCATTTGCCAGTATCTGGAACCCATGGGGGTAACGCGAAGGAACATACCAAAGCCATCAGTCAGCTTGTATTCCTTATCGAGGGGCTTGGCGTTTTTTACTTTAGTATCAGTAAGTGGCATAACGACATCCGCCGTTTGTTGGTAAAAGCGCAATCGAACTAACATTACCAACATTTTTACCAGCAAATGGGTATGGCTTCGAGTGGTTTTTAGTGAACGAGGGTGAACTTGAAGAAGGGGATAACCAACTGATAGAAATGCAGAAAGCAGACGTCAGTGAACGTCTGCTTCCCTTAAATTGGCTCCTCTGACTGGACTCGAACCAGTGACATACGGATTAACAGTCCGCCGTTCTACCGACTGAACTACAGAGGAATCGTTTGAACGGGGCGCATAGTAACGGCCACGCCGGGCCATGTC
>Ga0308161_1002805_pt1 | contig 17872 bp, 10 predicted proteins | sample PhyFR2_FD_201034 | JGI IMG/M metagenome (GOLD analysis project Ga0308161, IMG submission 201034) | Phyllosphere microbial communities from UC Gill Tract Community Farm, Albany, California, United States - DLSLF.R2 | ecosystem: Host-associated > Plants > Phyllosphere > Unclassified | place: USA...
CTTTAATCTCGATGGGTTGCAGCTCATCCACATTGTTGAGGCACGCTTTATCAAAGTTGCGCATCGTTTCCTGCGGGATAGCATCGACGCTTAATAATCCAGAAGCCGCGCTGTGGATGGCCTCAAAGGCAGGACTCTTAAATTTACTTTTTGCAGTCATGGCAAATCTCCACCAGTTCTTTACTCTTAATCAGTGCCGTGATCTTTTCATTGCTAAGAGCAGCATAGTGCTTTGCTAACTCGCGAAACCCGGTCAGCTCGTGATTATCAATATTTGCCATATCCTGTTTGTCATAAAGGAACGTGTAAAACCAGTGCACCCCACCTTTCGCCAGGATAATGGCGCGATAGCGATTCTGGTTCAGGCGCTTCTTGTAAACACCACCACCAGGATCGTCAGCCTTCCCCCTGCACTACTGCCTCTATAGCCCGACATAACTCACTATCTTTAATGGCGTGAGATTTCACTGCCTTGCTGAACCATTTAGCTTTGAATACGCGCATCAGGCGGACATCCTGTTACCTTAGCTATAGCACCTGGTGCCACATCCCTCCTTTTGCATACTGATGCAAAGTGCCCGAAACCGGCGAAATTTTAACCATGCATATGAACGACTGGAATACCGAAAGCGGCGGTGCTCATCAGACACTCCTTCGTGAAATCATCCACGCAGGTCAGGCATTTAATCCGGCGGCCGCTGGCCAGTACATCCATGACAAAATCCATCGACCATGTCAGGTTCGGCGCATCCGGGCGAAGAAACGGGAGCCGCTCAGTCGCCAGACCCTTACGGCGTCGCCTGCGCTTTACACCAAAGCCGTTAAAGTAATAGATGCGGTATACCCGCTTGTGGTTGACGTGAAGGCCCTCCCGGCGCAATAACTGCCAGATGCGCCGGTAACCAAAGCGGCGGCTTCCCGCTTCTGGTCTGTCGTCAGAACTTTCGGCCCAGAGCGACCTGAAGCGCCTCCTTATCCAGCATGGCTTCAGCGAGCAGTTTCCTGAGTCGGGCGCTCTCCTCTTCAGGTAACTTGAGCCGCTTTACGTCGGGGATTTCCATGCCGCCGAACTTCTTGCGCCAGGTATAGAAGGTAGCCTCTGACATAGCATGCTTGCGGCAGAGTTCCCGGGCCAAAAACCCGGCTTGGGCCTCGCGGAGAATACTGATGATCTGTTCGTCGGAAAAAGGCGTCTTCATGAGGATGTCCTCATGTGACTGATGAAGACATTACTAACATCGCGGTGTATTAATCAACTGGGAACAGGTCAATAATTATCAACGTTTCGCTAAAATCTTACCTGTTGTGTTATCCAAGCGATATTGCGAAATAGTACCATCCACAATATATTGGATTACAGCCTGAACTGTAGTCAAAGGGACATTAAACCATTCTTTCGGTGTATAAACCTGTCCAGTATGACTTTTGAGTGTAATATTAAGGCGACGCGTTGCTAGAAAGCCATGTACTAAGGCTTCAAGTTTTTGTGCATTTAAATTGAAACATTGGCTGGTGGCTACAATTCTGACAGGGGCCTCAAGAAAAGTACGGTCTTTTTCAGCATTTTTGATTCGCTGCTCTACAGTCGTTTCAGTAAAGCCAATTTTGTATAAATTTTGTTTATAAGGTATGAGCGCTGGATCTTTACTCTTAGTTGCAAGTATATAAACTAAACCAGATGGAAAATAAACATCTGAAGGTATTAGTTTGTGACCATTGAGTTGCACTTTACGCCCTTCTTTGTCCCTCACTAAGCCATGAGTTAAGGACTGATAGAGCATATTCATTTCAGTGCCATTTTCAAATATCAGGTGTAAACGCGCATTATAAGTACTGTATTCACGCAGTCGCTCACCAGCACTATGTACGTAACCAATCACGCCGTTAAGAACAAAAAAGTCGCCTTGGCTAATTTTCAACTTGTGCGTAAAACGTTCCAGGGAAAAAATGCCATTTTTTAAACCACTCCGTAGTTGAAGAAAAAGAGGCTCAAACCGCTGGAAATCGGGGCAAGGCTGCCGCTGAGCAATTTCATCGGGTTGCTCTTTTCTATCAACCGAAACATGCGTAATACTGAAAATATCAGGCTCATCGAAATTTAATAGTTCGTCATCGTCATCCGCAAATATGTCTTCCAATGAGGTAACAAGTTCTGATTTATTGATATAAGAGGGTGATTCTGACTCTGCGGCTAAGTTGGTATGTTTATAGTCCGAACTATTTGATTCAAGTAACTTATAGAAATCTATAGATCTTAGTTGTAAACACAGATCCGTGTTCTCTTTGATACTCTTTAAGCGCCTTGCAAGGCGCTTTTCATCAAGAGATACCGTATTCCCTTCAGTTGGAAGCCGACCATGCTGTTCGTAATACGCTACGATTTCTGAAAATTGATTACCATACAGATTAACTAAGCCAGATTTGGTTTTTAGCGGTTGCACGTCAAGCAAGTCGAATTCATCGTCCTCTGAAATGATGCTATCCAATGTCGATTTACCTGACAGGTGATTAGTCGATAAACGGATCATATTACTGTCCCTGTTTTGCCATCTGTTGCTGTTTCATCTTACGTATAAACGCTAACGCTTCCGCATACCTTACTTCGATCGGGTCACTTGAGTTCAACGATGGCTCTTGTCCATGCTCTTTTTTGAATTGTTTAATCTTAGGCCAAAGGATTACAGCTTCCTCTTCTGAGACTTGAGATTTACTGGCACTCACAGCCTCCTGAATGGTCTTCAGCATAGAAGCCGTAACTGATTTAGAGAGGATCTCATAAGCGCCATGAAATGGATTAATGGAATCAATCAGGTCTATATCAAGATTTTCGATGCAAAGGAACTTCTCGCCCATTTTAAGAAACTGTTTTCCAACAACACTCAAATTAGATTCAATCCCAGACTTATCTCCCATATCTATTAAAGCATCAGCTGGCAGGTCTTCACCATCGAACAATCCACCTTGCTGAGTAATTAGCATGCTTTGTAGGATACCCTGCCTTATTTGTTCTTGTTCTTCTTCAGTCAAGTCAGGGTAAAGAGTTTGAATCACTGCGGGTAATGCCACCTGAGTGATAGTCTCAGGAGCAGTAGTTTCACTGATTGCTTCTTTTACCGTTTGTTCGTTAGCCATTAACGTGGCCATAATCTCGTTCTTGTCGCCATTAAGAATGTCGAGTACTTTTTGAGATACAGGTGTGCTTGATGAATCGTCAACTAATAGGGTATTCGGCGGCAGCGGTTTTCCGTCCCATTGCGAGCGAGGTTTGAACTGGATACTGGGGGCAAGAATCTGTTCCATTAATAACGAGGTCGTAATCGCTTTTAGCATGTTGTTGACCGATGATTTCACATCATCATCCTGCGCATCTGGCTGGGCAATTAAGTTGGTGAATTGCGCATGTTTTTTGCCAATACAATCACGCGTGGCACGGCCAATAATCTGTACAATTTCTGTTAACGAACTGCGGTAACCAATAGTCAAAACATGTTCACAGAAAGGCCAATCGAAACCTTCTTTAGCCATGCCCAACGCGATGATAATGTCAATGCCATCGGCAGCTTTAATATTACGCAGATAGGTTTGGATTTTTGGCCTTTCATTGAGGTTATCATCCACCAGATTAGCCAATTTAATCAAACGACCATCTTTAGCCTCAATGTGGTATACACCTGTAACTGTGTCGCGTTTTAACACATTCCCCAATACATCCAGAATAGCATCTACTTCTCCATGCTTGTCCTTTGTGGATTCACCAGAGTTAACATTTGGGATATGAATTATAGTTTTCTTACTGGCATCTAAAACTGAGGGTAAAGCATCGATGTAAGGCCCTTGGTAAAAATGGTAACCGATACCCAAGGATTTCAAGTATTGGTAGCCGTTTAGCTGCTCATAGTAGGTATATGTGACCTTTGTGAACAATGCTTCATCTTCGGCCAACAGGATAGGTACCGTATCGCCCCGGAAGTAGGAGCCAGTCATCGCGATAATGTGAGCACTTGATTTTTTCATTAAATCATCAATGAGGCTACCCAAGCGGTTATCACCGTCAGCTGATACATGGTGGAACTCATCAATAGCGACAAGACAATTATTAAAATCAGTCACGGCTAATTTTTCAAAAGCAAAACGCAAGGTTGCATGAGTACACACAAGAATCTTGTCATCACTGCTCATAAAGCGCTGGAAAGCTTTGACCTTGCCTGACTCACCGCCATCTACACATAGATTATTTTCCGGTTTAACAACCCAGTCAGCAAAAAAACCATGCTCACTGAGCTTGGTATCTTGAAATGAACCCCCGATAGATTTTTCCGGAACCGCGACTATCACCTTGCTCAAATTCTGATGTTCCAGCTTATCCAGGCCAAGAAACATAAGTGCACGTGATTTTCCACACGCTGGTGGTGCTTTGATCAAAAGATACTGGCTACTACGCTCAGCAAAAGCACGGGCTTGCATTTCACGCATACCCATGGAGTTAAGGCTAGAACTTTGACCAGTTTGGCCATACTCGACATGTAAAAGATTATTCATCATTAGTCCTTAAATTTAGTAAATACTTTTAGCTATTGTGAATTCATAACATCCGCAAACTTAGTGTCACTTTTGAGCCAATCTTTCATAGCGGGCTAACAGATAGCTTAACCGCTCGGCAGTATCTTTAAATGGGCGCTCCCGATAAAGCCTATCGACTGCTTTATCAAGTGCCTGATGTGCAGTTAGTAACTCAGATGGCATCTTGTCAGGATCATAAAGCTCAGCCAAGGTCTGGCCAAGGAATTCCTCACGAGTCAGAATGACTTCCTCAGCTAATACTTCAATCTCTTTGCGTTGAGCATTGGTAACATCTGGCCAAGGGAAAGTGTTATAAACTACTTTATTGCCATAGCTGTATCGGCTCTCTAGCCGCATTGAAACTAACCGCATCCAATCGTTATGAATGATTGAAGTTAGAATTCCAAACTCGTAAAGTGATCCTTCAGGAAGGATAAAATTCTTGTTGGTACTAATTACATCCCCGCCAAAAAAACCAATAGGTATATACGTCCTACGCTCAGATGATACACCCGGAACAAGAATGTAACTCTTTGGGTTGTTTATATCTCTGAACTGATGAGGTCTACATGCTAATTTTTGAACGCTTTTGTCAGAGTTACGTTTTCTTACCTCTGCTACTTTATTGACTCGTTCAAGGATTAATGGCATAGACTTTAAATCATCAGTGGTTGCATCAACAAGCCACAGACACCAGCGCTCTTTTGAATTTAAAAACTCCTCTGCACCCATGACTTTTTTTATCCATTTAGAGGCTTGGGGCTCATGCTTTAAAATTTCATCATATTCCTGTCTATTTAAAAGAAGATACCCTCCTTCGTAAGGCATATTTCCTCGAACCATAGGAAGTACTTCCTTAGAAATAGGTTTACTTTGTGGCGCTACAACGAGAGTATTTCCTTCTATTAAGTATGGGCTGATATTATTCACTAGCCTACTATGCCACTCCCCTTCGACGAATTGATAGAGACGATGCATTCTGGATTGGCTAGATAGCCCTACAATGATTACATGCACGGCAGCTTTGTCACGTGCATTATTTGCCCAAGTAAATGTTGGATAAGCAAGATGGATGTTTAGCCCAAGTTTAAAAACTGATGGCCACAATATTGCTACTTGCTCTCCCTGGCAGATGGAATTTGTTGCCACTAATGCTAATTCAGCTTTACTATTACAAATATATTGGGCACCTTTCCAAAACCATGAAGCAACATAATCGAGAGTTCCTAAAGGTCCAAAATTACTGAACACAAGTTGCATGTCCATTTTTTGCTCATCAGAACGACCCTGAGTACCTAAAAATGGCGGATTGCCGATGACATACACTTCATCGTCAGTTTCTTTAGGGCAAATATTACTCCAGTTAAGTCGCAAGCTATTGCCACTTTTGATATTTCCACTTTCACGCAAAGGCAATGCAGGTGGAGCGAAACCGAAAGCTTGTTCCCATTGGTTGTTTAGCTGATGCTCTGCCAACCAGAGAGATAAGCGTGCAATTTCGCAAGCGAAGTCGTCAATTTCGATACCATAAAACTGAGAAAGATTTAGCCCACTCATCGAAAAACCTTGTGGTCCAAGTTCTTTCAGAGCATCAATGATTTTCATCTCTAACTTGCGTAATTCTTTGTAAGATACGATTAGAAAGTTTCCTGAACCGCAGGCAGGATCAAATATCTTTATTTCGGTCAAACGAACCAGTAGAGCCTTTAAACCTTTTGCGCTACGACGTTGTTTATTAAGCTCAGTTTCCAAAGGATCTAGGAAAAGCGGCTTTATCACCTTCATTATGTTGCTGTACGAGGTATAGTGCTGTCCCAAACGACTACGTTGCTCGACGTCAATCACCGCCTGGAACATACTTCCGAAAATATCAGGGTTTATTTCACTCCAGTCCATCGTGCCACATTCAAGCAGCATCTTACGACCCTTTTTGCCTAGTTCTGGAATAGGCTCATCAGAGGAAAAAAGCCCACCATTTACATAAGGAAATGCCGCTAAATGAGTAGGTATCTTTTGTCGTTGCTGGCTTGCTGGAGCCGCGTTAAGGACGGTGAATAATTGATACAGGAAGGCATCGAGATCGCTACCATCTTCCTCGGTGTAACTCTTGATCGCAGAGGTGAACTGAGCTGTTTCAAATATACCTGTATCTTCGGCGAACAGACAGAATAGCAAACGTGTCAGAAAGACGTTAAGCGCATGAATATCTTCTGGTTTACTGAGATCATTGAGGACACGAATGAGATCAAACAGCTTGCCCATCTTCTCTGCAGCTTTAACATCTGCGGGATTCTCACTACTTATAATTGCCTTTTCTAAACCAGCTAAAGGTAAGAAAAAGCCATAGTTGCTATAAAGTTCATCTAGCTCAATATCGAGTCTCTCTTTACTACATGTATCCCACGCTAAAAATCTTACATAATCAGTAACTAATACAAAACGTATCTTATTTTTCGCTATGATTGGATCAACGATACGTAACTCAAAAGCCTCATCAAGGTCTTCTTTGTCATTGACACTTTGAAAATAGAGTTTATTTTTCAAACCCACATGACCAGTTTCCTTGGCAACATTACGACTACTGCCTTGTCGAACCTGTGTGATCGTTGCTTTAGGGAAGTCAAAGGCTGCCATAAAACCATAAATGAACTCATCCCGATCTAGTTCGCGGGTAAGTTGCTCGAGTTGTTCAAATATTTTTGCCTGATTGACGGCCATCAGTAATCCTTTAGGGTATGTCAGCTTTTTAGTAACAGTTGTAATGGGTTAAAAAATCCAGAAGGTCTAAACCTTAAAGGTGCTCAACCTTGTAAGGCAGCAATTTAACCTCAGCAATAAACAAGCTTCATAGTGCGGATATAATTTGTCCGCTGAGGTGAAGTAAATTCATTTCATGCTTATTTAAATTTCAAGCCTGACTGAACGGGTTGACATAACACTCGATTGATAAGGTCATCTGTAGATGTGCTTTCGTACCTGTCTGCCAAAACATGGCGTAGTTTCATCAATCGTGCATTAGCTGTTCCAACCAAAGAACCAAACGTCGTAGCGCGAACTCTCCCATACGGAGAGCGTTCTCCATCACCAACAACTTTCTCACGGGCAACACCAGCCGCTACCTTTTGCCCAACGACCCAAGCGTTAATAAATGGTGTTCCTGTTATCAAACCTGATGCTGCAATGTCCTGTACATAGCCATCAGCTTGATTCACCTCTTTTCTTGTGAGCTCAAATCCGCCTTTCTTCAGTTCAATTATCAAAACCTGTTGCATTTGAACTAGAGACACATCTACTGGATCAAATGACTCGATGCCAGTCATTTGCCACGTTGTTTTTTCAGGCAAAACAACAATATCAGGGCGATTACGCTCGTTTATAAATTGAGCACCAGGGCTTTTGAAGAGCTCGCGTGCTACGGATTGTAATGTCATATTCGAGCAATATTCTTGCGATTCGAATTCAGGACCAAACAACCAACGAGAACGCAAAATCAACGGATGTAGGGCATGTAACTCATCCGTTTCAGGATCATCCGCCAAACGCTGAATTGTTTCTACCACGCTGAGTCGACTGTCAATTTCATCAAGGACCCGCAAGGCGTCCTTGACTGTCCATTCAGCCAGTAACCGATCTAAACCCTCTATATCGTCGTGCTGCAAAGTAGCAAGCTTTTCCAGTAATGCGGCTCCACTCTTGGTCTTTTCAAGATGAATAAGCGCCTTAACTGCTGTGGCAAGAAATTCAGGGGAGACAGTCGGATGTTCTTGGGCAACCGCTGTAGTGAATTCAGCTACTCCCAAGCGGGCCCCCTGACCCAAGGTTGCTAACTCTGAGCGGTTTTGCATCAGAGCGTCCTCTGATGTAACTTCAATAAATTCTACAGCAAGCCTCTGTGCAACCTCACGAATGTGCTCAGCTGTAGCCTGATATAATTCATTTACGGCATCAGTGGAACGAAAAGCGGTCCAGTCTCGTTCAACATCAGATTCGAAACCTTCTGTGTCAACGATCACCTTGTAACGCCGGGCAAAGCGAGTGCGTCCATCGAAATTAGCTATCTGTCCAACCGCCCATGACGGGGTTCCAACTAATCTATGTTGTACCCAAAATGCGATTCCTTGGTGCAAAGAAGAATGATTCAGACGAGTTGAGTCGATGACAACAACTTTGGCATAACGTCCAGCACTGAGGTACAGGGTTTCTTCACTTATTCGCCCATCAATCTCAGTAAAGGGGCGTAACTTGCCATTAACACGCACTTCGAATTCAGGATCGTGGATAAATCGGGCGGATAATACAGTGAGTATTTCATCGGCATCTGGCAGTTTGCGTGTTACCTGTACCTGTAATCGTGTACCGGAACCTATGTGTTTCTCCTCAGTCTCACTACGACACACGAAAGGACTAGAACCAGCTCCGGTACCAACAACGAATGTTGCCAAAATGCCATCACGCCAGGTTTTCACTTCGTATTCGTCAGCAAAACAAAGCAAGCCATGGCGACCAATGCCATTGCGACCGTAAGCCTTTCGCGGGCGGGCCGTTCGTCCGGTAGGGAACTCTACATTGAAACCTTGATACTTCTCGCGGGTGTAGCGCAAAGTCATCCAGCGCTTTTTAAATTGCTCCGGAGTCATACCATGACCATCGTCTGTCACAATCAATATTCCACCTATTTCGGTAGGTAAAACCAAGTCTACTCGTGACGCTCCGGCATCCCAAGCGTTAGCAACTAACTCTGTTAAAGCGACCTGTGGAACATGTGCTACCTGCCCAAGTTCCCGTAGCAGGTAATCGTCCTCAAAAAGTGAGTTCTGTAGTGGTTGCTCAGACATGGGCGGCCTCAAATAAACGATTCGGTGACCAAATTAATTCTACTAATCCCGCAATCAGTTTCCGGCGGACCTGTTGTTCCGCTTTATCGAATACCTCAGCGAATTTGAAAGGCAACTCATATTGGTTAGTAAACTGCTGAAACTGTGGCTGATGTTCGTAAACACTGGAGTCCAAACTTGCGGCAAAGAAGTTCTGTTTGGCATAGTGCACCCGCTTCAGGGGAAACGGTTTGTCCTGCAGACTCCGGTTAACATCTGCTGGTAAGAGTAAAAGTGACGCAACATGATTGCGCCAATCTTGAAATTCCTGCTCAGTACTGAACTGATCTTTCACGATTTCGTAATCATCAGCCCAGATATGTTCAATGTCGAATGGATTCTTGAGAGTACGGTCCACCAATCGATCAAATGTCTCAGTACGCCCTGCTCCGATCTCAGTTGCTTCTGTCAGTCGTGCTAGCAAATGGTAGATATAACGGCGACTGAATTGATTGAGCCCTAAACCGTCAATACCCGTTCGTCCTTTTACTGCGTAGCCAGAGAACGTAACATCATCATCTGCCAGCTTCTTCTGGAGGATAGCTACCAACTCCGATAGCGGTTTACGCCTGATATCCCGGCATAATAACCACATAGCGTAAGACACACTAGAATATCCAACCCGAACATAATTCACTACTCGACGCATCAACCAGATGTCCAAATAAGTAGCCGTGACCGCCAGTTTACGGTCCACGGTTTCGTCGTCGTCAGTTTCAATCAACGATGCAAGGAGCACTGTATTCTGCCAAGTAAAATCATTGTGAGCGTTATAGTAGACCGCTCGTAGCTTCGGTGTGTAATGCTTGCTGCTGTTTAGGATACGCCGGTACGCTTTGGCAAAAAATGGAAAGCTTACAGCCATCATGTTCTGATTTTCCTGAGCTTTACCCAAACCCAGGCGAGAGTTGTTTTCTCGCACCCAGCGGTGAAAGACTGAACCGATCAACTCCCAATCTTTATCGACCGATCCCGCCTTACGTTCACGGATACTTTCTGCGTACTGTGCCCGTAACCACGCCTTAATACAGTTGGCATCTCGCTCCGGTTCGTGCTCCCCTCCCCAGGAGATCAATTCCAGGACTTGCTGTTTCCAGATTTGATTGGCCTGTAGTCGCGCATCCTGTTCTTCAATCGGAGCCAATAAATATGCCTTTAACATATCTACCGGACTAAGCGGCTTACCCCGATCATTCATCGTTTCAAAAATGGCGTAAGCATAACTGTCATTATCAGTGGCAATCTCTATCAAACCTACCCGTGTCAACAACCAGTAGATGAAATGCGGCAATGCATTTCCTATCTCTGCCATCAAGTCGTTTGCTTCAATATCACTATAACGGGCGTACATGGTTTGTATGGATTCATCCTTACCATCCGGATTGAACGCTTCCCCCTTGAATAGGGCATTGATAACAGGAAGTCTCTCAGAGATGTCGAGGTTGAACTTGGGGTTACCAAGGTTGTCGCTAAAAATAAGTGGTGCTAAAGTTTGGGCTACCGGCAGCCTCTGTTCCTCGGCAGATCGGTACAGGCAAATCAGCAACAATGTCAAAGAGGTGACTCGCTGCTGGCCATCGATCAAGTAATTTTTGTTATTGCGTTTGCTGACAATGATTGAGCCAAGAAAATACTCCCCATAGTTACTAATAGCGCTGGTTTCATCACCCTGCTTGTAGTAGTTAAAGAATTTTCCCTGAAGATCAGACAGCAGCTCGTCAATGTTCTCCTTCTCCCACTTGTACTCACGCTGATACTCATCGATAGAAAAGGATTGGCTTTGCAGCAACTGCTGTACGTTACGGTAGTGGGGGGTGATTGTGCTCATATCAGACGAAACCGTACTAATGATTAATAGTTGTATTATGCCCTGCTCGCGGAGCAGTGTCTTTGACCCTTGTTCAAAATCAGTGCGTTGCAAAATCTGCAGTGGCACAGCTGAGTCAATAAATTGCAAACACCAAAATTAGCAAAAAAATAGTCATGCCTGAGGCGCGCCTTATTGAAATCCTTTTAATAAGCCCTTATTCAACTTAGCAAAATTAAACGGGCTAACCCCCTTCTCCCGATTCGCATCCAGATAATCCGCCCACCACTGCAGCATTATGCTGCGTTCATCCAGATGCTCTGCCTTATGAATGTAAGAAGCACGCACAGAGTTACTTTCCTGATGACTCATCTGCCGCTCTACAGCATCCTTAGACCACATTCCTGACTCGATTAACGAACTACATGCCATGGTTCTAAAACCGTGACCGCAGATTTCCACTTTCGTGTCATAGCCCATCACCCGGAATGCATTGTTCACCGTATTTTCACTCATCGGTTTACGCGGGTCATGATCGCCAACGAAAATTAAATCGCGATTACCATTTAGCCGTTTTATTTTCTCAAGGCCTGCAAGGGCCTGCCGAGATAGGGGCACCAGGTGCGGTGTACGCATCTTTGACCCACGGTGAGAGTGCTTAACGCCTTCTAGCGGTTCACAATCTGCCGGTATCGTCCACATTGCTGTCTAGAAGTCGATCTCTGACCAACGTACGAAGCGCAGTTCACTTGAACGGATAAAGACCAGCAGCGTCATTTCTATAGCTAAACGAGTGAGCGGTCTACCGGTGTAGGTATCGATACGGTGAAGTAGCTCAGGAGTACGGCTAAGTTGTAAGGCGGGGCGATGTTGTCGTTTTGCTGTAGCGACAGCTCCAGCCATTTCCTGCGCGGGATTGTAATCGGTCAAACCGCTTTGTACGGCATAGCGCATGATTGCTGTTGTGCGCTGTTGCAGACGCGAAGCCACCTCAAGACGTCCAGACTTCTCCACGGCTTTGATAGGTGCCAGTAAATCTCAAGTTTTAAGTTCTGTGATATTGTGTTTACCAATGGCCTGGAAAAGAAAATCTTCCAGGGTTTTCAAAACTCGAGCGCTGTGATCTTTTGACTACTTCTTATTAGTCGCATGCCATTCTCTGGCAACCACTTCAAAGGTGAAGACTTCTTTCGCCAACTCTTCTTTTACTGCTCGCTTTTGTTCGCGAGGATCAATCCCAGCGGCAACGAGTTTTCTGGCAGCTTCTCTTTTATATCTGGCATCAGCCAGTGATGTCTATGGGTAAACGCCAAAAGCCATCAGGTGTTGTTTACCGCTAAAGCGGAAACGAAAGCGCTAGTATTTGGAGCCGTTAGGGTGTATCAACAAAAAACATGCCCTCGCCGTCTACTATCTAGTATTCATTTGCTTCAGGTTTTGCCGAACGCATTTTGGCATCAGTCAGGGCCATGATGGTATTCCTTCTATATGCTGCCGTGTGTATATAAGCATTATCGAACCAGCATATATACTCGGTTCTATACTCACAAGCATGTTGATGTGAGGTAACTCAGATTGACGTCGGTTGAATGAAAAGCGGGGCAAAGCCTTGAGGGTACTAGATTTTAGGCATAAAAAAAGACCTCAGTTGAGGTCCATTTACATACTATTGGTGCCGAAGGCCGGAATCGAACCGGCACGCCTCGCGGCGGTTGATTTTGAATCAACTGCGTCTACCGATTTCGCCACTTCGGCACTGAAGGGTATGCGGAAAACGTTGAGGATTATACCGTTACCCCCTGTTTCCGCAACCCTTATCGGCAGGCTAAGGTGCAACTGCTGAAAAAAACGTCTTTCGGGTTCTCCGGGACACAGCATGACATCCTTGTCAGAAATTCTTCACTCACCCTCGCCTGCCGTAAAGCATTCACCTCAGCCATCCAGTTTCACTGGCATAACAAAAGCTTTAACCCGAAACAGGCTTCACATCCGTTACCAGCGTCGGCAGATCCCAAGTGCCGCCCGCATGGATATAACGGCACATACCGGTCCCGCCGTCATAGCTTTTGCGGAAAGCCTTGCCATCCCATACCCAGTTTTCCTGGCTCATGCAGTCGCCGATGCCCCGGCCTTTCTGTACATTGGTAATCTCGCCCTTGTCATAATCAGACCCGGAGATGGTCACCAGCACCGGCGTGCCTTTGAGTTGGTTATCAATGACCCAGTAGCCATATCCTTCGTTATAAGCGGCTCGCCAGCAGAGTGCTGAAAGCAAAGCGTGTGTGTCGTCCAGTGGCGTAAGAGTGAGTCCATCGGTTTCCGGATCGCTGTTTTCTGCAGGTGAATACAGGCTGTCGCACGTGTCATCGTCATTATGATTGACCGTTGCAAGCAGCCGGGTTTTCAGCGCGTCGATTTCCGCAGCGGTCAGCAAACGGGGTTCGCCGCTGAGGGTTTTTGCCGCCTGAATAACCGGCGCGGGCACAGCCTTAGCCACGCTGCTTTCCGGTTTATTGCCCTTTTTGGTGAGCGCGCCTGGCGTGCCGATACGGCCCTGCACGTCGTCCGCTTTCAGCAGCACGGCATAAGCGCCTTCGCCGGAAAGCAGGAATGGCTTTGTACCGCCTTTAAATTCGACTTTACCGCTGCCTTTGACGGCGCTGATTACCGCAGAGGTCTGACTTGCCGAAAGCCGCCAGTTATCGTCAGCCGCCACCAGATCGCCTGCTGATTTCCCGTCGATCCACAGCGTTAGTTTTTCCGCCGGCGTGCTGTCATCTTCGGTGTCACCCAGCGTTACTTCTCCCACTGTCCCCGTCCCCGGTCCAGCGGCACGGGTGAGCAGGATGGATCCGGACGGATCCTCTTCTTTGGCATAACCCGCAATGCGGCAGGTCAGGGTGTTATCACAGACAACTTCCCAGTCTTTGTGCTCAAGCGTTTTTCCGCTCTGGGCGGCCTGAGCCGACAGGGAGAGCATCGCCAGCACGAAAAGCATCGGTTTACAGTTCACTTTATTCCCTCAAGTTTTATTTCTGATATCAGCATAGGTATCACTCTGCCACCACGGATGCGAGGAAATCAAAAGCTAGCGTTATTTGATGACATTGATCAACGCCAGCATCTGCGCTTATGACAACTACCAGTGATTAGCCGTTTGCATCGCTGCGCCTGCAGGCTCGCCATTTAGCCACAGCGTAATTTTTATCGGCTTTTCGATTTCACTGTCCTGCGGTAGGATAATTTTGCCAGAGCTACCTCTCTCCGCGTCAGCCGCATGCCTAACTAACATGCCGCCAATATTCTCTTATGTGCTCTGGCCGCCGATATAGTAGGTGAAGGTATTATCGCAGACCAATGATCATGTCTTGTGATAAAAGGATAAGTCGCTTTCCTGGGCGAAAGCCGGAGCGGTAGAAATAGCCTGTACAGTAAAAATTTATAAAGAGGATGCTCATAGTTATTAACAGGCTGCGTTGTTATAACCCTATTCTATTGACAGGACTTCCGATTGACAGGCGCATAACCAATTAATGATAGGTTTATAATTCTATTAAAATCAACGCCCATCCCCCTGTTTTCTCTCGATCCTCACGAATAGATCCTTTACACTGTAATATATAAGTTTTCCTTGTCATTAAGCGCACATATCGCTGATGGACCTATACACTGCCTCAGGGACGGTTAGAGTGGATAAGCAACAAGCATTACGCATTCTTAGCAGCTGGCATCTTATTGAATTCTTTCAAACCTATAACGTTGAGGAAGAAGAAAACAGCATTCAGATCCCTGCATCAGAGCTGGAAAGCTGCAGCGACGCTTTATTGCCGTGGCTGAATGAAGCACAGCGCGAAAGGGCCGGAATAAAAAATGCGGATGTGCGTTATGTTCTTCATCTGGGATTGTTCCCTAAAAATGAGGCCGAGCTACTAAGCGAAAAGCTTTTTGGTGAAGAGGACTCTCCACTTACCAGCTACGAGCAGGAACAGCGACTGGATACGGAAGGTATGACCTGCTTCGCTAAACTGACCGTTGATAAAGAAGGAACGCCTGATTTTAAAGGCCTTTCAGTCAGCACCTTGCCCTGGGCGCTTGGCAAGCTTTCGCAGGGGTCTGCGGCTAAACTCTCCCTTGAGGCTTTCCGCAGCAGGAATACGTTGTTAACTGAGCAGTTGAACCGGCTCACTCATTTGTTACCGGTTCATCCACAGTCCGGTAAATCTTATCTGAATGCCGCCGCCCTGACAGGGCTTTTGGAGATTTTATGTCAGTGGGCGCAATATTCTCCCTCTTCGCCTTTTGCTTTGCAGCTTGACTGGTATCCCTTAAAAGCTTCTCGCTCAACAGAGAAAAATACACCGCGCCTGACACTGGAAAAAACCGAACAGAATCGAAGCGAGCAAAGCGACCTGACAGTCGTCGGTGAGGCAGAAGAAGAGCAGGAAAGTAGCGCTGAAGTCCTGCCTATACTCAACAGTTTTTTCCTGGAGGATTTAGAACGAGCTATGCTGGCCGTGGCTCAGGATGAAGGCGGCAAAGCGCTACATCAATATCTTTCAATTCGTCAGAATCGTCACAGCGATCTTTATTCCCCTAAAGGTCTGGAAACGATTGTTCGCCATCTGGCACCGCAGCATACACCGCATGGTCGCTGGCCTTCCGATCCCCGCTTCAGCCTGTCGCTGATGCAGCAGTTTTCCATCAATACAATCCTTCAGGAGTTGGATGAAGGCGGCCTGCTCTCGGTAAACGGCCCTCCGGGAACAGGGAAAACCACCATGCTGCGTGACCTGATGGCGCACAATGTGGTTGAACGCGCCAAAGTCCTGACTTCTTTAAAACAGGCAACCGATGCCTTTAACGAAGACGGATTTTTGATCAAAAGCCTGACTGGTTTTGAAATGGTGGTAGCGTCTTCTAATAATGCGGCAGTAGAAAATATCTCTCGTGAACTGCCCCAGCGTAAATCTCTGGCAGAAGAGTTCTGCAAAACGGACTATTTGCGTGCAGTCGCTAATCAGTTAAGCGCACGGGAAAACAAAAAGGGTCAGCTCCTTCCCCTCTCGGAAGAGGAGCAGTGCTGGGGTTTAATTGCAGCGATCATGGGCAATAAAAAGAACCGGACTAAATTCGTCAATCGGTTCTTTTTTACTACGTATTTTGATAAAGACAGTACTGAAGAATCCAATCGCCCGGATGAGTTTAATTTTCTCAATCACTGGCGCTGGTGTAAAACGGCTAAGCCCCTTTCCTTCTCGCAGGCTAAAGAAAAATTTAACGCAGCGCTTGCAGAAGTGGAACAGTCACAACAGAAACTACAGCAGCTGGATGAGTTGACCACCTGGCTGGCGAAATACAGCGATCGCAAAATAATTAATGCTCTGGAAATAAAACATCAAGAGACGGTTTCACACCGGAACCAGGCAGAAAGTAAGCAGAGACTGCTTCAGCAATCCGCCAATATTTTGGAAGAGAAGGTCAGCATTCTGCATGAAGAATACCAGGCATTACAGAAGCGTAATCCTGGCTGGCTGCAGCGTTTATTCAATCGAAAGCACTATCAGAGCTTTCTTCAGCAGTTGGAAGCGAAAAATCTTGAGCTAATTAATGAACGCAAAAAAAGACTGGCTGCACGCGAGCAACTGAGTGTGTTAGAAAATCATTTGTCGCAATGTATTGAGAATGAAAAAGCCGCGAAGCAAACCTGGACAGACGCCAAAACAGCATTGCATGACGCCACTCTGCATCAGGCGAAACTTAGAGAAGAACTCCCCGGCGTCATTATCCCCGGACCGGAACACAGCATTGAGGATGCAGATACACAGCGCTACGCTTTCTGGCAGAACGAAACCATCAACCGTCAGCGGTCTTTGTTATTTATTGCGGCAATGGAACTACATCAGGCCTGGCTGGCAGAAGTCTCCAGACACGGTAACTTCCGCAAAAAACTTTTTAAAATGGGCGCCTTTTTGAGTGCTCCCGGCTCTGAAGCCAATACTTTGGGCATGTGGCAGCTTCTGTTTATGATAGTACCCGTTGTTTCAACCACCTTTGCTTCGCTGGGGCGTATGTTCAATGGTGTATCGGAAGCGCAATTGGGTTGGCTGATGATAGATGAAGCGGGTCAGGCGCTGCCACAGGCGGCGGTCGGCGCACTATGGCGTGCCAGACGTGTACTGGTGGTAGGTGATCCTTTACAGATTGAGCCGGTGTTTGTCACTCCACCACGTCTGACAAAATATCTGACCGAGGCGACACTCGCTAATAATGCTGAAGAGTGGACTCCCGCAAAATGGTCGGTACAGCAGATTGCCGATCGCGCTAATCCGTATGGCTGTACATTGACGGTGATGAACAAGCCAGTGTGGGTTGGCATTCCTTTATGGGTTCATCGTCGCTGCATCGAACCTATGTTCAGCATCGCGAACCAGATAGCCTACGATAACCGTATGATCCACGGGCTGGAAGATCAGGCCATAGTCAGTCAGCCGCTTAAAAATGGTTTGAGCAACTGCTGGTACTCATCGGAAGGAGAGTGCATTCGTAAGCAATACAAATCAGAACTGGCTCGCGACACTGAAGACCTTCTCCTGAGGCTTTCTGACGCTGGCTATAAGCTTGCCGATATCTA
>Ga0308161_1002806_pt1 | contig 17871 bp, 12 predicted proteins | sample PhyFR2_FD_201034 | JGI IMG/M metagenome (GOLD analysis project Ga0308161, IMG submission 201034) | Phyllosphere microbial communities from UC Gill Tract Community Farm, Albany, California, United States - DLSLF.R2 | ecosystem: Host-associated > Plants > Phyllosphere > Unclassified | place: USA...
GGCCTGCTGCTCGAGCCGATGGACGTCTCCGACCTGTACGCGGTCGAGGTCGACTTCGCCGAGGACCTGGAGCGCGCGAACCTCTTCGTGTGACCTCCGGGCCGCCGAGCCTGCCGAAGCACTGAAAGCCCCGCCCTGTCAAGGGGCGGGGCTTTTCGGCGTTCTCGCGGATGCCGCGCATAGGATCACCCCATGCCAGAGAAGGTCCACAAGCTCCACATCCTGGACGAGCCCGCGCTCGCCCCGGTGCCACCGAGCGTCGCCGACGAGCGCTCGTTCTCGGCGCGCGGCCTCGACCGCGTCCTCTCGGTGCAGCGTCCGCTCGTCGTCGCGCACATCCGCAGCATCCGTCTTCGGCATCCGGACGCGACGCCGCAGGAGATCGTGCGGATCCTCGAGACCCGCTATCTCGCCGCCGTGACCACCGGCGGCGCGGCGGTCGGCGCGACCGCGGTGATCCCCGGCATCGGCACGGGAATCACGCTGGCTCTGTCCGGTGTCGAGACGGTCGGGTTCATGGAATCGACGGCGCTGTTCGCTCAGTCGGTCGCCGAGGTCCATGGCATCGCGATCCAGGATCCCGAGCGCGCACGCGCACTGGTCATGGCGCTGATGCTGGGCAAGGAGGGCGTCGATCTGATCGGGCAGCTGACACGCCAGGCGTCGGGCAAGGGCGACACGCGCGCGGCCTACTGGGGCGAGCTGGTCACGAAGTCGCTGCCCCGCGCCGCGGTCGGTCCGATCGTGGACAGGCTGAAGTCGGCGTTCATCCGGCAGTTCGCCTCGCGCGGCGGTGCATCGTTCGTCGGCAAGGCGCTGCCGTTCGGCGTGGGCGCCGTGGTGGGAGGTACGGGAAACCATCTGCTCGGCAGGCGGGTGCTGAGCACGTCGCGGCGTGCCTTCGGCGCCGCTCCCCCGTGGTTGCCACCGGAGCTGGAGCCGACATCCGGGACCGAACGGCTGGAACGGCGGATGCTGCACGGCGCGCGCCTGGTCGGTGCGGGCGTCGCGACAGGTGCCGCCGGCCTCGCCTCGAAGACGGCTGAGATCGCGTCGAAGACAGCGGAGGCCGCTTCCAAGTCGGCGGGGATCGCGAAGAAGATCACCCGCAGGCGCCGGAAGACGGATGCGGTGCCGCCAAGCGATCCCGCGCCGGAGGCATCGCCCTCCACAGCGACCGACTGATCGCGACTTCTGCACAGTCAGGGCGGGCGTAGCTCCGTCCTGACCGGTGGCGTCCGTCCCCGTTCCTACCGTGGCGGGATGCTGCATTCCATCGACATCTCCCAGCCTGCTCCGCCGACCGCCTACTGCGTGCCGTGGGTGGTGACGCGCGGCGACCGCACGCATCCGGTCGTGATGAACGCCGGCAAGGAGGCGGTGGACTTCGTGAAGGTGCTGCGCAGCGACGCGCAGGACGGCCGGCCGGTCGATCTGTGGGGCCAGGTACTACCCACCGAGACCATCGAGCTGTGCCTGTGCGACTCGAACGTGGACGACGTCGTGATCACGATCGCGTGGTTCCGCCAGCGTGATGGGCTGGAGTACGTGTGGCGGTTCGTGGTGTGAGATGCCGTGGATCTCTTCCCTCTTTCGAAGTTTTGTTCTAAACTGGATGCATGACGGGCGCTTCCACTCACCGTGCGGGTCAGCAGGCTGCGCTGCTGGCCGAGTGGGTGGAGGTGCGTCGTCAGATCAACGCGCTCGAAGCACGTGCGGCGGCTCTTCTGGGTGACCGGCTGGCGCTGATGGATGCCGATGTGGCCGAGACCCCATTGCACCGGAATGCGATCGAACGGTCGATGGTCGCCGAGTACACCGCGGCGGGGCGGATGGCGAAAGGCAGCGTGGAGCACGCGTTCGCGGATGCGCGCAGCCTTCGGGAGTCGTTCGCTGCAGTGCGGGAGTCGTTCCAGGCCGGGGCGATCACCGCATCCCACGTCCGGGAGATCCTCAGCGCGGCTTCCCCGGTGCAGCAGGCGATCAGCGACGGCGATATCCAACCCCACCTGTTCGGGTTGTATGAGGCGGCGGCTGTGGAGTTCGCCGAGGCGGAAGCACCGGCCCGCACCCGTGCGCACGTCCGGGAGCTCGCCGCGGTCCTCGCACCGCGCACCGTGGTCGAGCGGCATGCGGATGCGCTGACCGAGCAGTGCGTGACAGTCCGTCCCGTCACAGACGAACTGTCGCTGCTGAGCGCGTTGATGCCCACCCACCGGGCCCAGGCCATCCTGGACCGTCTCACCGCGATGGCCCGGGCCCAGAAGCAGCAGGATCGGGAGCCGACCCTCCCGATGGATGAGCAGTTCGAAGCCGAAGCCGACCGGTCCGTGGAAGTCATCACCGGCGACGGGACGTTCACTGTCGACCCGTTCGCCTGGAACGGTCCCCTCGAGGACGACCCCGCCGACACCCCGGACGCCGTGCACGCGTACCTGGAGATGATGGACCGCGCCATCGACCGCGGTCCGGTCCCGATCATCCTCCCCACCGATACCCGCCGCATCGACCAGATCCGCACCGAGATCCTCACCGACCTGCTCCTCAGCGGGAACCCGGGTGAGGTGCTCGGCGACGGGGCGGAGAACATCACCGCCCACATCCAGGTCACCGTCGCCGCCACCACCCTCAGCGGCGCGGACGACAATCCCGCGCAGCTCGACGGGACCGGCACCCTCCACCCCGACACCGCCCGCACCCTCGCCGGAACGGCGACCTCCTGGACCCGGCTGTTCCTCGACCCCGACGGCATGGTCACCGCAACAGACACCTACCAGCCCACCGCCGGCATGAAACGGTTCCTACAGGCTCGAGACCAGCACTGCCGGTTCCCCGGATGCCGTATGCCCGTCCACCGCACCCAACTCGACCACACACACGACTGGGCACAAGGCGGCCAGACCACCCTCGACAACCTCGCCCACCTCTGCCTCACCCACCACGCCCTGAAGCACCCCAGCATCCCCGACCAACACCGCTGGACCGCCAGACAGCTCCCCGACTGGACCCTCCAATGGACCAGCCCCAACGACACCCTCCACCACGACCGACCACCACGCCGCGTCATGTTCGTACCCTCAGAACCTGAACCGGCCCCGTTCGACTGGAATGCTCCGATCCACGGCGACCCCGCCTTCTGACGTTCGAAGCACGAACGCGTCCAGCACCTGCCTGTGGATAACTCCTGCGGCGACGTGCCGGTTCGGGTTACCGTGGCCGGGTGACTCTCGCCACCTCCACCGTCCGCGCGCTCGGCGCATTGTCCGCCGCGCTGCTCACGCTCGGGATGCTGTCGGCATGCACCCCCGCGCCGGAGCCCGACCCGAAGCCCACGAAGTCGGGACTGTTCGCGTCGGACGAGGAGGCATTCAAGGCGGCGGAGGAGACGTATCGGGCCTACACGGATGCGCTGAATGAGGTTGATACAAGCGATCCGGAGACCTTCGAGCCTGTATTCGAGTACACCTCTGGCGATTTCGAGGTCAACGACAGAAAGAACCTCAGCATTATGCATGCGGAGGGTTTCGTGATGTCGGGACGGACGATCGTCGAGGACTTCAGGGGTACGTCAACCACGGGTGACCGCAACACGGTTCATGGTTCCGTCTGCGTCAACGTCAGTGACGCGGATATCAGGGACTCGGATGGCGCCTCCATCGTTCCCGACGACAGGCCTGATCGCTATGTCGCCGATGTAACTTTCGTTGCCACACGAGGAGTCTTGAGTATCTCGCATGCTGAAACCGACGAGGAGAAGACGTGCGACGCCTTATGACCGCTCTCCTCATCGTCGGCGCGTTGTTTTGGGCACCGCCATCCTTTGCGGAATCATCGCCTCCCCCGTCCGAACCAAAGTCGGGCACAAGCGGAACGGAATTTGTGGCGGGCGTCGGCAAGGACACACTCAACGTAGCTGCGAAGAAGGAAACACAGCATCAGACAGGCTCCCAGCCCGAATCCTCGCACGGTAAAGGGACGACACGGACGGTAGCCGACCCGAAGACGCCGCCACGGAAGCCGACCCCGTTCGAGCAGTGCAACACCAACTGGAACCTCATGGTCCGTTGCATCGACGCCGTCAAGAAGGGCGAGCCGCTACCGGGGCCGACTCCAGGAGAACCCGGCACACCCGGCATCACGATCACCGACCTCGCGTCCTTCTCCCCCGCACCCGGCACTCTCACCGGCGAACCCGACAACCTCGGCGTCGCGGGACTGCCCACCAACTTCACCACCGACGCGGCCGCGCACACCCGCACGGGGACACTCTTCGGCTACCCGGTCACGGCCCGGTTCACCCCGGCATCCTTCGTCTTCCGCTACGGCGACGGACAGACCCGCACCGCCACGACCGCCGGAAAGACCTGGGAGGCGCTGCGCGTGCCCCAGTTCACGCCCACCGACACCAGCCACACCTACGCGGAGCGCGGCACCTACCAGGCATCCGTCGACACCGTCTACACCGCGGAGATCGACCTCGGCACGGGCTACTTCCCCATCAGCGGAACCCTCACCATCCCTGGTCCGCCGCAGAGCATCCAGATCTACGAGGCCCGCACTGCCCTCGTCGCACACACCTGCGACGAGGATCCGACCGCGGAGGGCTGCCCGACCTCCTGACACGCCCGGAGAGAACCGCGGCGGCTACTCCGACGCGTCGCGCGCGTCAGGCGCCTCCTTCGCGCCGCCGCAGCTCCCGGCGGAAGTCGGCTTCCGAATAGGGCTTCTTGATGTCCGCCGGCAGATCAGCCGCGGACAGGCCCTCGACGAAGATCTCCGGCTTCTGCTCCAAGGCGGTCGCCAGCTGGATCAGCGCGAACAGCGTCGGGTTCCCTTCGCCGATTCGATGCGCGCCAGATGCGAGGAGTTCAGCCCCGACCTCTCTGAAAGCGTCTGCCTGCTCATCGCACTCTTCTCACGGAGTCTGCGCACCAGCATCCCGAGCTTCTCGGATGCCTGTGAGCGCGACGCATTCATCCGTCAAGCATCCAAGCCGAAGTCATGCTGCGGGTACTCGTACATACGACGGCTTGCATGCGTATCTCATATACGAGATGGTTAAGCGGTTCTGCCCGCTCGAGCGCCTCCCCTGACAGCTCGCGAGGCGACGTGTCAGCTTGGAAGGGCGCTATCGGTGAGCAGTCTCGGATCGTTCGTGTGGCAGATCGCTGATCAGCTCCGAGGCCCCTTCAAACCCCACCAGTACGGCGATGTCATCCTGCCGATGACGATCCTGCGGCGCCTCGACGGCGTGATGTCCGCGCACCGCGAGGCCATCGACGAGGTGCTCCTGAGCACATCGAATGAAGACCTGCGCGATGTGCGCATCCGGCAGAAGACCGGACTCGGCTTCTACAACTCCTCGCCCTGGACCTTCACTCGACTGCTCGGCGACCCGCAGGGCCTCCAGTCGAACCTGATCGACTACATCTCCGGCTTCTCGAAGGCCATCGACGTGTTCGAGCGGTTCAAGTTCGAGGATCAGATCGAGGCCCTGGCCGAGAGCAACCGCCTGCTGCTGGTCGTGCAGCGGTTCGCCGAAGTCGACCTCTCCCCTGACGCAATGCCGAACGCCGCCATGGGCGACCTGTTCGAAGAACTGATCCGCAAGTTCGCCGAAGCATCCAACGAGACGGCCGGCGAGCACTTCACTCCGCGTGACGCCATCCGCCTGATCGTCGATCTGCTGTTCGCCGGCGACGACTCCGGCCTCACGGAGAAGGGCGCGGTTCGCTCCATCTACGATCCGACGGCCGGCACCGGCGGGATGCTCTCCGTCGCCGAGGAACGGCTGCTGGAGATGAATCCGGATGCCAAGCTGCGACTCTACGGCCAGGAGATCAACCCGCAGTCCTACGCGATCTGCAAGAGCGACATGATCGCGAAGGGGCAGGACGCCACCAGCATCCGGCTCGGGAACACCCTCTCCGACGATCTGTTCGCCGGGCAGACCTTCGACTACTGCCTCTCCAACCCGCCGTACGGCGTGGACTGGAAGGCGTCGCAGGCGGCGGTGAAGGCGCACATCCAGGAGACCGGCGAGCGCAGTCGCTTCCCCGGTGGGCTCCCGCCGATCAGCGACGGCCAGATGCTGTTCCTGCAGCACATCGCCACGAAGATGCGGCCGGTGCACGAAGGCGGCGGACGCGCCGGGATCGTGTTGAACGGATCACCGCTCTTCACCGGGGCCGCCGAGTCGGGGCCGAGTCAGATCCGACGCTGGCTGCTGGAACATGACCTGGTGGACGCGATCGTCGCGTTGCCGACGAACATGTTCTACAACACCGGCATCGCCACCTACGTCTGGCTGCTCGACAACAACAAGCCGGCTGACCGTATCGGCACCGTGCAGCTGATCGACGGCACCGGGTACTGGAGCAAGCTGCGCAAGAACCTCGGCCAGAAGAACCGTGAGGTCGCGAAGCAGGATCGCGCCGAGATCGCCCGCCTCTACGCGGAGCACGTCGAGCAGAAGCACTCCAAGATCTTCCCCACGGATGCCTTCGGCTACTGGACCATCACCGTCGAGCGCCCGCTGCGCGACGAGGACGGCGAGATCGTTCGCGACCGCAAGGGCAATCCGAAGCCGGATTCCAAGCTCCGCGACACCGAGAACGTCCCGTTCACCTGGGGTGGCAACGAGGCGGGAGCGGATGCCCGGGACGCTGTCATCGAGGCGTACTTCGCCGCCGAGGTGCTCCCGCATGTTCCGGATGCCTGGGTCGACACGACCAAGACGAAGGTCGGCTACGAGATCCCGTTCACGAGGCACTTCTACGAGTACGTGCCGCCCCGCCCGCTGGAGGAGATCGACGCCGAGCTGAACCAGCTCGTCGGCGAGATCATGGAGCTGCTCAGGGAAGTGGAGCGGTGAGCTCGGGTCACGGAATTGCTTGGGCACCCGACTTGCCTGAGCATTGGACCGCCTCCCACCTTCGCTGGATCACGAGCATTTACGCAGGTGGCACACCAGATCGAAACAACGCGGATTACTGGCGTGACGGAACCGTTCCATGGCTCAATTCGGGATCCGTCAACGATTGGTCGATCACGAAGCCCTCAGAATTCATCAGTGAAGCGGGCCTCAGCGGAAGCAGCGCTCGCTGGGTTCCGCCGAGATCTGTGGTCGTAGGCCTCGCAGGGCAGGGCAAGACCAAAGGGACAGCCGCCCGACTAGAGATCCCGGCGACGACCAATCAGTCGATGGCCGCCATTATTCCGGGCGGGACGCTCGAGTACCGCTATCTGCACTACTGGCTCGTCTCCAACTACCAGTCGATCCGCAACCTTGCAGGAGGTGACAAGCGCGACGGCCTCAATCTGCAGCACATCGCCGGGATCGAGATACCTTTGCCGCCCTTCGACGAGCAGTTAGCGATCGCCGACTACCTCGACCGCGAGACCGCCCGGATCGACACGCTCATCGCGAAGCAGGAGCAGCTCATCGCCACCCTACGCGAGCGTCGCTCCGCAACCGTCACGCAGCTCTCATTAGAGGGCCTGGATCCCACAGTCGAAACCGCACAACATCCGTTCCTCGGAGTCAAGAACGCATCCTGGAGCACTGCCCGATTTGGCCGCGTCATTTCAATTTCTGGTGGGCTGGTTGATCCCCGCACTGAACGATGGCGGGATTCCATCCTCTTCGCACCAAATCACATAGAATCCGGTACTGGCCGCATCATCGGCAGGGAGACTGCGATGGAGCAAGGCGCGGACAGCGGCAAGTATGTCGTGAAGGCAGGACAGATCTTGTACTCCAAGATTCGCCCCGCGTTGAACAAGGTGGCCGTCGCAAGCGAAGACGGTCTCTGCAGCGCCGACATGTATGCGCTGAGTGCCGCAAGCAGTTTCGACCGCGACTATCTCGCGTATTACCTTCTCTCCAATCCGTTCCTCGCCTTCGCAACGATGACCTCCATGCGCGTGAAAATGCCTAAGGTCAACAGGGAAGAACTCGGTGAAGCCGTAATCCCTCTGCCACCACTCCCGGAACAGAAGGAGATAGCAGATGCAATTACGGCGGCTACGACGAAGATCGACACCCTCATCGCCAAGGCGCAGCGCTTCATCGAGCTCTCCAAAGAACGCCGCGCCGCGCTGATCACGGCCGCCGTCACCGGGCAGCTGGAGATCCCGGCGTAGCATCCGCCGCTTCGACTCCCTGCGCTCGCTCAATGCCCGTGGTGGTATCCCCCGCAGACGCCTGAGGGCGGAGGGATCGTCGCGTGAGCGAGCATCGGGGAGGAGCGAAGCGGAGGGGTCCCCGCTCTGCGAGCGAAGCGACGATCCCGCAGCCCGCCACCGCAGCGACCACCGCGCTACGTGAACGCGAACTGCGGGAGCGACAGGCGCGGGACGCGCCAGCGCTGGAGCGGGTCCCACCAGGACGGGCCGCGGATCTCGGGCAGCCCGTCGTTCATCCGGATCTCCCACCCGGAATGATCCAGTGACCGATGGTGCCACCAGCACAGCGGCACGCCGTTGTCGGTGCTGGTCGGTCCGCCGCGCGCGTGCTCGATGACGTGATGGATCTCGCACCAGGACGCGGGAACGTGACAGCCCGGGATCAGGCATTCCTTGTCGCGAAGGGTGATCGCGCGGCGCTGGTACACGTCGAAGATACGATCGGTGATCGTCATTCCGACGATCCGCCCCTTCTCGGTGAACACGCGTTGCAGCGCACCGGTGCAGCCGGTGTGGCGCGCGACGGCACCGCTGACCGGGCCATCGACTCCCGGGATGCGCGCCCAGGAGTCGTCATCGAAGTCGATGTGCACGACCAGCGTCGGTGCCGCACCACCCAGCGAAGGCATCTCGGAGTGGCGCGCAGCGATCCCGAGAGCCGCGGCCAGCGCGTCGTGCTGCTTCTGCCCGCGCGTGCGCGTGTCGAGCACGCTGCGCGGGTCACTGTTGAACTCGTCTTCGACGGCATCCGTCTCACCCGCGGAGGGCCGGAACGCGACGCCCTCCGGAACCGGTGGCCCCTCGGTCTTGGGGTTGAGCTGCGCGTCGAGCAGCAGCTGCAGCTGGGCGTACGTCTCGGGCAGCAGGTTGCCGCGCATCGGGTACACGCCGTCGCGCATCCGTCCGACCGTGAGGTAGCGCTTGCGCATCGCGCGCTCCTCGATCGGCTCGGCGCCGTCGGGATCGAGCCGCACCGCGATCTCGTGCGCGAGCGCCTTCAGATCCTCAGGCGTCGGCGCCGGAGCCGCATCCTGCCCCACCCCGTCGTCGTCGCTCATCGCGTATCCGCGCGCCACGTCGGCGAGGAGCGCATCAGCCTTCCATCGGTCTGCTGCGCTGATGCGATCTCCGGCGGCCTCGATTGGGCCGGTCGCGGCCAGCAGACCGGTGACCCCGATGTCACCGTCGAGAAGCGCCTGCCGCAGGGCGGGCCACTTCGCAGGCAGGGACTCACCTGATGTGAGGTCTGTGTCGCGATGCGTGAGCCTTCCCGCCTTCGCCATCTGCGCGGCTGTGCGGGAGTCGACCCGAAGAGTGCGCTGCAGCAGTTCGTTCATGCTGCGGCATCCGGCGCTGTTTGGAGCATCCGCCGGGTCGGACGTCGCCACCGTCTCGACGACAACAGCCTCGACGCGCCTCAGCACTTCACCGGCGGCGTTCAGCACCGAGAGCCGCTCGGAATCCGTCAGGGTCGAAAGTGCATCCGCACCCAGTACCAGATCGAGGTCGGAGGCGACCCGATCGAGGACTGCTGCGGTGCTGTTCATACCTCTATTCAACAGGGGGCCACCGACATTGAAAGCTCGTCATCGAGGCTGATCAGCAGAACTTTCTCGGGTCAGCCGATCCCCATCCAACGCGCCCCCAGGATTCAGACCAGCCAGTCCTCCACCGGGCGCACGTGGGGCTCCGTATTCTCCAGCCATGCACCCAGAGCCGCGATGATCGCGTCCACGCTCCGCGGGAACCTCCGCGGCGGCACGAGCAGCAGCGGCGCGATCGGCGCTCCCGAAGCCAGGGCCGCGACTAGCAGCGGGCGGAAGTCCTTGATGTTCTCGGTGACGATCCGCCGACCGGCACTCGCCGCCCAGTGGAACAGCTCGGCGTCGCTCACGCCACGCAATCCCGCGTCGGCGACGACCGACACCACATCGTGGCCGCGCCCACGCAGTGCCACCGCGATGACATCCGAGTACTGCTCATCGAGAAGCAGCAGCGACGTCACGAGACGAGCCGGCGTTGCGCCTGCCACGACCGCAATGCCTCCTCGGCGGCGCGATCATTCTCCGCCACCTCCGAATCGATCTCCGCGGAATACGCACCGTAGTACGCCAACGCGACCCGCACCGCTGACTCCGGCAGAGCGAAGTCCACGGCCACCGCCCTCACCGCGGCATCCCCTCTCGCGCCCGCATCCCGCAGCGCGGATGCGATCTCCCAGACGTCCGGGCCGACGGCGAGTGCGGCTCGCCGCCCCGACGGTCCATCCCGGAACACGATGCCCGGGAAGTCCTGCGTGCGCAGCCCTTCCTCCACATAGCGCTGGATCAGGCTCGACGCCGTCACGTCCCGCGCGCTCGCGGAACGGCGTACACGATCGAGCACCGCATCGTCGAAGCGGATGGACAGCGGCGTGGATGACATGAACTACATTGTAGTGCGCCCTAAGGGAAGGTGGCATGACTCATATGCGCCATGCTTACATGCATGGGCATCCAGCACGAGGAAGCGTTCGAACGCGAGATCTGCGAGCACCTCGCGGCGAACGGGTGGATCTACGAGCCCGAGAACACCCACGGCTACGACAAGACCCGCGCGCTCTTCCCCGAGGATGTCTTCGCCTGGATTCAGCAGACCCAGCCCGGCGAGTGGGCCAAGGTCGTCAAGCCAACAGCATCCGTTGCGGAGCAGGGCAAGGCGAAGCACCAGCTCCTCGACCGGCTCGTGAAGACGCTCGACCTCCCCCTCGACTCCGGCGGCGGAGTCCTCAACGTGCTGCGTCGCGGGTTCAAGAAGACCCCCGCGACCTTCCGGATGTGCGCCTTCAAGCCGGCCACCACGCGCAACGCGAAAGCGATGCAGGACTATGCGGCGGTACGGCTGCGCGTCGTGCGGCAGGTCTACTACTCCGCAAAGAACAGCAACTCCATCGACCTCGTGCTGTTCGCCAACGGCATCCCGGTCGCGACGCTCGAGCTCAAGACCGACAACATGCAGAAGCTCGACGATGCGATCGCCCAGTACCGCCATGACCGCGACCCGAAGGGGGAGCCCCTGCTCGGCTTCGCGAACCGCGCCCTGGTGCACTTCGCGGTCTCCACCGACGAGGTCGCGATGACCACCCGCCTCGCAGGCGCCGCCACGAGGTTCCTGCCGTTCAACCTGGGCCGCGATCAGGGCGCGGGCAATCCGGTGAACCCGGACGGCGCCGCCTCCTCCTACCTGTGGGAACGCGTGCTGCAGCGCGACGCCTGGCTGAACATCCTCGGCCGGCTGCTGCACATCGAGAAGTCCCAGTCCACCGACCCGATCACGGGCGAGGTGACAAAGCACACCACTCTGCTCTTCCCGCGCTTCCACCAGTGGGAACTCGTCACCGAACTGCTCCAGACGGCCCGCGAGGAAGGCCCGGGCAATCGCTACCTGGTGCAGCACTCCGCCGGCTCCGGCAAGACCAACTCGATAGCCTGGCTCGCGCACGGCCTGTCCTCCCTGCACGACGACGCGAACCACAAGGTCTTCGACTCCGTGATCGTCATCACCGACCGCACCGTGCTCGACGATCAGCTGCAGAAGGCGATCAAGCAGATCGAGGGCGTCGACGGCACAGTCGCCACGATCAACGCCGACGAGGTCCGCAAAGCCGGAGAAGGATCGAAGTCCGGTCTGCTCGCCAAGACCCTCCTCTCCGGCAAGCACATCATCATCGTCACCCTGCAGACGTTCCCCTACGCGCTGAAGGCGATCCAGGAGAATGCCGGCCTGTCCGGCCGCTCCTTCGCAATCATCGCCGACGAGGCGCACTCCTCGCAGACCGGCGAAGCATCGAAGAAGCTGCGCGAAGTGCTCACCACCGACGAGCAGGCCGCGCTCGACGACGGTGGTGAGGTGGATGCCGAGGCGCTCCTCGCCGCGCAGATGACCGCACGCGCCGACTCTCCGAACCTCTCCTTCTTCGCGTTCACCGCGACTCCGAAGCCGAAGACCCTGGAGCTGTTCGGCAGGCCGGATGCCGATGGCATCCCGCGCTCTTTCCACGTCTACTCCATGCGACAGGCCATCGAAGAGGGCTACATCCTCGACGTCCTGCGCAACTACACGACGTACTCGACCGCGTTCCAGCTCGCGGAGAAGACCCGACGTCACCTGCAGATCGTCGACGAGGTCGACGAGGGCGAGGCCGTCAAAGGCCTCATGCGCTGGGTGTCGCTGCATCCGACGAACATCGCTCAGAAGGTGCAGATCATCGTCGAGCACTACCGCGCCAACGTGCGGCATCTGCTCGACGGACATGCCAAGGCGATGGTCGTCACGGCGTCGCGCGAGCATGCGATCCGCTACAAGGAGGCGATCGACGCCTACATCGCGTCGAAGAAGTACCCGCTCGCCACGCTGGTCGCGTTCTCCGGGACCATGACTGCCGACCAGGTGCCGGGCGTCGCCTTCAAGGGCGTCGAGCCGCCGTACTCGGAGTCCAACCTCAACGCGGGGCTGCGTGGGCGCAGCATCCCGACCGCCTTCGCCTCGGACGACTTTCAGATCCTCATCGTCGCTAACAAGTATCAGACCGGATTCGACCAGCCCCTGCTGTGCGCGATGTACGTCGACAAGCGACTCGACGGCGTCACCGCCGTGCAGACGCTGTCACGGCTGAACCGCACCTACCCCGCGGGCGGCAAGGACACCACGTACATCCTCGACTTCGTCAACGACCCCCAGGAGATCCTGGCGACGTTCCGCCAGTATCACCGCACGGCCGAACTCAGCGAGACGAGCGATCCCGACCAGGTTCACGACCTGCAGGGGAAGCTCGACGCCGCGGGCATCTACACGGATGCCGATGTCGAGGCCTTCGCGAACGCCTACCTCGCCACGGCGACACCGCCGAAGCACGGTGCGCACACCGCACCGCTGAAGGCCGCCGCCGACCGCTTCAACACGCGGTACGACGCGGCGACGGCATTCGGGTCGAAGGCGGAACGGGACGAGCTGGACATGTTCCGCAAGGACGTGGGCACGTTCATCCGCTTCTACGACTTCCTGTCGCAGATCTTCGACTACGCCGACACCGGCCTGGAGAAGCGCTCGCTGTACCTGCGCCTGCTGCTTCCTCGGCTCACCGGACGCGTCGGCGGCGAACCGATCGACTTCACGTCCGTCGAACTGACGCACGTCAAGCAGACCCGTCACGGTGACGATGTCCTGGATCTGGATGCAGGGACTGCGGACGCGATGCATCCGGCCGGCGCCGGCGGAACCGGCACCGCCCGTGACCCGAAGCTGGCGCGCCTGGCGGACATCCTCGCCCGCATCAACGAGCTCTTCGCGGACGAGGACTTCAGCCAGTCCGGCGTGCAGAGCTGGGCGGAGGGCGTCGTGACCGTGCTGACCGAGAACCCGCAGCTGCGCACGCAGGCCTCAGCGAACACCCGGAAGCAGTTCGTGGAATCCCCCGACCTGAACGACGCCGTGACGGATGCTGTGCTCAGCAACCAGGACACCACCAACCGGCTCGTGCAGTACTACCTCGCGCACCCCGAGATGCGCGGCAAGCTCGTCCAGCTGCTCGGCGCGCTGGTGCACGAGAACGTCCATGGCGAGGACGACCGCGGCGCGGACGCCCGCGGCGCGGATGAGGCGAAGCCGGCCTGACACCGAAGGGATCCGACGGTAGCCTGAACCCGATGGACGAGATCGCGAACACCGCCGAGGGGCCCGTCCGCGGAATCCGTCGCGCCGACGGATCACACGCGTTCCTGGGCATCCCGTACGCCGCGCCGCCGACGGGAAAGCGGCGCTTCCAGCCACCGCAGCCCGTGACGCCCTGGACGGAGCCGCTCGATGCGACGGCCTACGGACCGACGCCCCAGCGCCGCCCGGAGGACAACGCGATCATCCCCGAACCGAGCGTTCCCGGCACGGCGACGCTGAACCTGAACGTGTTCACGCCCGCCCTCCACGGCTCAGCCCCCGTGCTCGTGTGGATCCACGGCGGCGGCTACTCGGCGGGATCCTCCGCGAGCCCCTGGTACGACGGCGCATCGTTCACCCGGGACGGCGTGGTGCTGGTGACCATCTCGTACCGGCTCGGCTTCGACGGGTTCGGCGTGATCGACGGCGTGCCCGACAATCGTGGCGTGCGCGACTGGATCGCGGCCCTCGAGTGGGTGCAGCGAAACATCGCGTCCTTCGGCGGCGACCCGGGCCGCGTGACGATCGCGGGCCAGTCCGCCGGCGGCGGAGCCGTGCTCACGCTCTTCGGGATCCCTGCCGCTCAGCACCTGTTCCATGCCGGGATCTCGATCAGCGGAGCCCTCGGGGACCTGCCCCGCGAGCGCGCGCGGGCGCGTAGCGAACTGCTCGCCTCGATGGTCGGATGCGAGCCGACCCTGGAGGGCTTCCGCGGCGTGAAGGAGCGCGCGCTCACCCGGCGCCAGTTCGAGGCATCCCTGCTCGGCAAGAAGGGACTGGCCGCCACCACCGCCACGCTCACCGACGGCCTTCCCTGGGGACCCGTGATCGACGGCGACCTCATCACACGTCCGACGGTCGACTCGTTCGCGGCGGGGAACGGCGCCGGCAAGCCGCTGATGCTGGGCGCCACCGACGACGAGTTCACGATGATCTTCGACAACGCCCCGCGCGCCCTCCGATGGGTGCCCGTCCCGTTCGCGCTGCGCGTCGTGGAGAAGACCGGCGTGCTGCGCCGCCGGTGGCGGCGGTCCAACCGTGCGCGTCGCGGCGCGGGGCCCGCTCTGGGGCGCTTCGTCACCGATCGCATCTTCCGCTCGCTGGTCGTGCGTGTCGCGGAGACGCGGCGGGAGGCCGGCACCTGGGTCTACCGCTTCGCCTGGAGCTCTCCGGTGAACGGGTGGTCGCACCACTGCCTCGACGTGCCGTTCTGGTTCGACTGCCTCCACGAGGAGCACGTCGCGAAGATGACGGGCGCGCACCCGCCGCAGTCGCTGGCATCCGAGATGCATTCGGCGGCCGTCGCATTCGTGACCTCCGGTGATCCCGGCTGGCCGGCCTGGCGCAGCGAGCCGGGCATCACGCGGATCTTCGGCGATCAGCCCGCTCTCTCACGCAGCGCCTACGACGACGCCCTGCCCCTGGTCTAACCGCGGCGTCCTGTCCCAGAAGTGGATGGTGCACCGCATCCGTACCCATTCCTCCTGCGACACCCCGCGGCACCGTGTCCCATAAGCGGACGGTGCGCAGCATCCGTACCCACCACTACTGCGACACAGGTTCCGTCCTGCTCGGATGCCCGCCTGGCACCGGCACGCGGATACGACGACGCCCTGCCGCAGGACCCAGAGCACCAGGGGCCTGCGACAGGGCGACGGGCTTGTCGCGGCTCAGCGCACCGGCTCGAGCAGCGGGATCTCGTAGCGGTGCGGCGTGCCGAAGCGGTGCGCGGTGACCGACACGGCCTGCTCGCGCAGGAAGGTGAGCAGCTCCACGCGACCGGCGGCGACCACCGGGTTCGCGTAGATCGCCAGGCTCGGCGAGCCGTTCACGGCCGCGGCGGTCGCTGCGGCGGTCGTGCCGATCACGCGGACGCGGCCACCGGCGCCGGACAGGCGACGCGCGTGCGCGCCCCAGGCATCCGCATCCTCGGTCACGACGGTCACGTCGTGCGCACCCAGCCAGGTGACGACGGCGGCGGGCAGAGCGGATGCTGCGCTCACGGTGACGCGCGAGCGGGCCCGCAGGCCGGCGGCGACGACGCGCACCAGCTCGGCCAGGCGCGTGCCCTCGTAGCGGACCGTGACCGGCAGCGCCTGGTAGCGCAGCGCGTTCTGCTCGGTGACCAGGCCGGTCGCGTCGCGCACGACACCGAACTCGGTGCCCCACGCGTCGATGTCGGTGGCGAGCGCACCGCGCAGCCACGCGGCGTCGTCGCCCTCCACGAGCGCAGCGGCCGAGAGGCCCAGCTCGTCCAGCGGACGGGTGGTCTTCACCGGGGCATCCGTCCACTCGGACAGGCCGACGAGGTAGTTCGGGCCTCCGGCCTTGGAGCCGGCGCCGACGGCGGCCTTCTTCCAGCCGCCGAACGGCTGGCGCTGCACGATGGCGCCGGTGGTGCCGCGGTTGACGTACACGTTGCCGGCCTGGATGTTCGCCAGCCACTGCTGGATCTCGTCCTCGTCCAGCGAGTGGATGCCGCTGGTGAGGCCGTAGTCGATGTCGTTGACGATGTCGATGGCCTCGGTCAGCGTCTCGGCGGTCATGACGCCGAGCACCGGGCCGAAGTACTCGACGCGGTGGAACTCGCTGCCGCGCTGCACGCCGTCGCGGATGCCGGGGGTCCACAGCTGGCCCGCGTCGTCGAGCTTGGTGGGCTCGAGCATCCAGGACTGGCCGGGGTGCAGCTCGGTGAGGGCGCCGAGCAGCTTGCCCTCGGCCGGGCCGATCAGCGGGCCGATCCGGTTGGAGCCGTCCTCGGGCATGCCCACCTCGTAGGCGCGCACGGCGTCGACCAGCTGGCGGCGGAAGCGCTCGGACTTGGCGGCGGAGCCGACCAGCACGACAAGCGACGCCGCCGAGCACTTCTGACCGGCGTGGCCGAATGCCGAGTAGGCGACGTCCTTGGCGGCGAGGTCCAGGTCGGCGGACGGGGTGACGATGATGGCGTTCTTGCCGCTGGTCTCGGCGAGCAGCGGCAGGTCCTGGCGGAAGCCGCGGAACAGCTCGGCCGTCTCGTAACCGCCGGTCAGGATCACACGGCCCACGGCCGGGTCGCTGACCAGCTGGGTGCCCAGCTCGCGGCCGTCGAGCTGCACGTACTGCAGCACGTCGCGCGGCACGCCGGCCTCCCACAGCGCCTCGATCATGACGGCGCCGGAGCGGCGCGCCTGACGGGCGGGCTTGATGACCACCGGCGAACCGGTGGCCAGGGCCGAGAGGGTGGAGCCGGCGGGGATCGCGACCGGGAAGTTCCACGGCGGGGTGACCACGGTCAGGCCGACCGGGTGCATCTCGGCGCCGTCGACGTCGGCGAGCGCCTTGGCGCTCTCGGCGTAGTAGTGCGCGAAGTCGATGGCCTCGGAGACCTCCGGGTCGCCCTGCTCGATGACCTTTCCGGCCTCGGAGCCCATGACCTCGAGCAGTTCGGCACGGCGCGCCTCGAGCACGTCACCGGCGCGGTGCAGGATCTCGGCACGACCGGCGGCGCCGAGCGCTCGCCAGGCCTCGCCCGCGGCGACGGCGGTCGCGATGCGCTCGGAGACCTGCTCGGCCGTGGTGAGGGTGTTCGCGGCGACGGTGTCGTTTCCGAGCTTCGACTCGACCATGCGGGCGCGGATCGCGTCGGCCCACTCGCGGTTGGCCGCCAGCGACGGGTCGGTGTCGGGGGTGTTCACGAAGCCGTCGCGCGGCGCCGGCGCGGCGGGCAGCTGACGGTTCTGAGTGCGGTTCGGGCCGGGCACCTCGGTCGGCATGGCGGCGACGGATGCCAGGAAGCGCTCCTTCTCGCGCTCGAACAGCTTCGGGTCGGCGTCGAGGTCGAACACGGCCGACATGAAGTTCTCGTGGCTCGCACCCTCCTCCAGGCGGCGGATGAGGTAGGCGATCGCGACGTCGAACTCGTCGGGGTGCACCACCGGCGTGTAGAGCAGCAGCGAGCCGACGGTGCGCTTCACGACGGCGGCCTGAGCGGATGCCATGCCCAGCAGCATC
>Ga0308161_1002807_pt1 | contig 17871 bp, 16 predicted proteins | sample PhyFR2_FD_201034 | JGI IMG/M metagenome (GOLD analysis project Ga0308161, IMG submission 201034) | Phyllosphere microbial communities from UC Gill Tract Community Farm, Albany, California, United States - DLSLF.R2 | ecosystem: Host-associated > Plants > Phyllosphere > Unclassified | place: USA...
ATCAATACATTGTTATGCAGATCGTATTTTTATAATTGGACATGATGATTATAGATGATCGATACAGACAGACTTCACTTGAGAGCAATCACTCAAGGAGGTCTGTCTTTTTTTATTTCTACCTCAAATCGCACTGTTATTCTAAAGGAGAGAAACCATATGAAAGCATTACAAGAACGGATTCGTCAGGAAGGACAGATTTTGTCCGAAAAAGTATTGAAAGTGGACTCATTTCTTAACCATCAGGTAGATACAGCATTAGCCGTGGAGATCGGCAAAGAATTTGCTCGGCTTTTCGCCCATGAGAAGATTACTAAAGTATTAACGATTGAAGCAAGCGGTATCCAATTTGCAATGGCAACAGGAATTGCTTTAGGTGTCCCTTTTGTATATGCCAAAAAGAAAAAAGCAATTACTCAAGGGGATGTGGTCTACGCGGCATCTGTACATTCTTTTACCAAGCAAGAAACGTATCAGGTCACGATTGTACAAAGTTATCTCAATAAAGAAGATCGCATCTTGATTGTTGATGATTTCTTAGCAACAGGAGCAGCGCTAGTCGGCTTGGCTGATATCGTAGAAGCTTCGGGAGCGACGCTGGTTGGTGTGGGTTGTGTGATTGAGAAGACGTTCCAGGAAGGACGAGGATTACTGGAAGAACGCCAGATTCCGATTCAATCGTTAGCACGTATTTCATCAATGTCTCCAGGGCATGTTGATTTTATTGATGAGACACCACTGGTACCTGATCTGGTAACGGTAGCCTCTAGAAATGAGGAGTCTTCATGTTAAGTAGACGCAAAATATTTACATTAGGGCTTCAGCATGTCATGGCGATGTATGCAGGAGCGATTGCTGTACCGCTTATTGTGGGTGGGGCACTTCATCTGACTGCTGAACAAATGGCATATCTGATCGCCGCCGATTTATTTACGTGCGGGATTGCTACATTATTGCAAGTACTGGGTACACGTTATTTTGGTAGTGGATTACCTGTTGTTTTGGGATGTACATTTACTGCTGTAGGCCCGATTATTGCGATTGCTTCAACCTCTAATCTCGCCACCGCCTATGGAGCGATTATTTTATCTGGACTGTTCGTGGTCTTGATCGCTCCACTGTATGGTCGATTGCTTCGCTTTTTCCCAAAAATCGTAACCGGTTCGGTAGTAACGATTATCGGATTGTCTTTGATTCCCGTTGCGATGAATAATGTAGCAGGCGGACAAGGAAGCAGTGATTTTGGGGCACCTCGTAATCTGATGCTAGCCCTGATAACGTTATTAGTGATTTTATTGGTGAATCGTTTGGCTAAAGGATTTTTACGCTCGATTTCGGTATTGGTTGGTCTATTTGTTGGTACTGTGGTCGCTTACAGTATGGGCATGGTGCATTTCGGATCAGTCGGGGACGCTTCTTGGGTACGTGTGGCTCAACCTTTCTACTTCGGCATACCGGAATTTAGCTTAACCGCGATTGTCACGATGGTGATTGTGAATATTGTAAGTATGGTGGAATCGACAGGAGTATATATTGCTGTTGGTAAAGCGATTGAACAGAAAGTGGAGCAAAAGCAGATCGTCAATGGACTACGTTCTGAAGGTCTTGCGATTATGCTAGGCGGATTTTTCAATGCTTTCCCTTATACAGCATTCTCTCAAAATGTAGGTCTAATCTCGCTCACGAAAGTCAAAACACGTAATGTGATTTTTGCGGCATCGGGTATTATGATCGTACTTGGTTTATTGCCTAAATTAGCAGCACTCACGACGGTTATTCCAAATGCTGTATTAGGCGGAGCCATGATCGTGATGTTCGGATCGGTAGCGGCATCGGGGATCTCGATTCTGTCTGAAGTGAATCTGCGTAATGATCGTAATCTGATGATCGTGGCATGTAGTATTGCTGTCGGATTAGGTTCAGCAGTATTGCCAGATATGTTCGGACAACTGCCAAGCTTTGCACAGACATTATTGCAAAATGGAATCGTGACCGGTTCGATCACAGCAGTACTGCTAAATATTATTTTATCGCGCAAAGGCGAAATGTTTGACAACGCTGAAGAAGATGAAACAACCAGTGGAATGGCTTCAGATGCAGGAGATAGCACGCAGATGAAAACAGGAATTTCTTCACAAACCACCTAAACGATAAATGATAACAAGATATCAACCGTTACTGTGCAAAAGGCAGTAACGGTTTTTTGTTGTTGTTCGGTCATCGTTGAAAATACATAGGTTCTCAGCTAACAGTTGGTCAAAGCAAGCAAATACAGTATAGTATCTGTAGCCATTATATTGTGAGCGGATGAGGTGAAGCAGATGAATAAAACAGAACGCATGTTAGCGATTGTATTGGAGCTTCAGCGCAGATCATGGATACGTGCGGAAGATCTGGCAGCTACTTTTGAAATGAGTGTCCGAACGATCTATCGGGATATGCAAGCACTGAGTGAAGCGGGTGTGCCGTTGCTGGGATCTCCGGGACAAGGATACTCGTTAAGCGAAGGGTACTTTTTGCCACCGATTCACTTTACCGCAGAAGAAGCGGTCACATTATTGCTAGGTACCGATTTTGTAGAACAGCAATTCGGACAACATTATCGTCATAATGCAGAGTCTGCTCGTCGTAAGATCGAATCGATTTTACCAGAAAGAATACGAGAACAATCAGACCCGATTCGTGAAGGGATTCGGTTATTAGCGCAACGTCAAACTTTATATACCGTCGATGATCGGCAATATGTAGAACCGATAGGACAAGCGATCGTACAAAAGCGTAAGTTGCAGTTCGGATATAGCAAACCACATCAGCAGACTATTACAAGAACCGTCTGTCCTTATGGATTAGCGTTAAATATGAATCATTGGGTATTGGTAGCTTACTGTGAACTAAGGCAGGATATTCGCCATTTTCGGCTATCTCGTCTATCGAATTTGGTTGAATTAGATGAACATTTTGTGATGCCTGAAGATTTCAAATTAGCGGAATATCGACCACCAGATCATCGTCATATGGTCATACGTCTACAATTTGAATCTCATATGACAGAACGTATTCAGGAAGTCGGTCACTTTTATATGGAAACGATCGAACCGCAAGAGCAATATACTATAGTGACGATGCGTGTACGCCACTTTGAAGATGTGCTTTATTGGATATTAAGCTGGGGAGATTCGGTGACAGTGTTAGAACCTGAATCGCTGCGCCAACATATGATTGAAAAAATAAATAATATGCTAAAACGCTACTGACAATATGGTGTCAGTAGCGTTTTTGTATAGTAGATACAAATGAGTCGCTTAGATCAATCGCTAAGCGCACAAGGAGGATATTAGATGAACACCCAAACCATATTGCAACAATTTGAACAAGAGGTAGAGCGGTATATTCAAGCGTTGGAACCGTACAGTATCGAACAACTAACATTACAACCCGATCCACAGCAGTGGTCACTCGGGCAAATGTATAATCATTTGATACAATCTGCACAACGTATGCATCTGGCGAATATTGATACGTGTATCAAGCGTCAACAAGCAGGAGAAGCGATCACAGAGACAATGTACAAAACACATGCAGGCGAACATATTATAGCAATGGGAAGCTTTCCACCGATTCGTGTTCAAGTGCCTGCTTCGCCTATGTACACACCTACACAACCGCATACCAAAGCTGAATTGCTAGAAGGATTAGAGCAAGTGCGATTAAGGATGAGAGCAATAGAACCTTTATTAGCGACAACTGATTCGCAGTATACAGTAGCTCATCCAAGATTCGGGCAATTAAATGCTACAGAATGGTTTGCGATTATTGAGATGCATTATCGTCATCACTGGCTTCAGAAAGATCGGTTAGATCAATTTCTGGGGATGACCGTATAAGCAAACAATCTTATAGATGAATAGCAAAACAACACGACAGCATCAATTCACAGTCGTGTTGTTTACATTTTCCAGCAAAGGCACAACAAAGTCACGGAATACATCAAGCGGTGTGCGTTTGCGCTTGAAGCGGTCTGCGGATACGGTGACGACTAATTCATAAGAAGGAACAACGACAATATATTGTCCACCGAATCCTAAAGCATAATAATACGGAATATCGACTTTAGGCTGACTGTCCAGTGTAAAAGAAGAATGCCACCAGTGCCAGCCATAATGAGCTTTTTGCGGGCTATCTACAGCGATCAATGGGCTTGTAGCATGTTCGACCGTAGAAGACTGAATATGTTGTTGATTGCCTATTTTGCCCTCATGCAAATACAATAGCCCAAATTGTAGCATAGCCGATGGAGGCAATTGCAATCCAAATCCACCTGTGTGTACACCTTGAGGATCAGTCTCCCAGACATATTGAGTAATACCCAGTGGTGTAAACAGATGCTGTTCAGCAAACGAAGCAACCGATTGACCGGAAGTCTGTGCCAGAATAGTCGCCAACAGTTGAGAACAACCGGAATTGTATTCCATCACAGTACCCGGCTCATGCACAAGTGGTTGAGAAAGCACAAAGTCGATCCAGTTGGACGTTTTTCTCATCGTGGGAAAAGAATGCTGTCCTCCAAATTCCGTCCAGTTGAACCCAGCAGACATCGTCAGTAACTGCTCAATCGTGATCTGAGCTTTACGTGGATCAGGGTCTGTATGCAGCTGTGGGAAAAAGGCAGAAATTGCTGTATCTGGAGCAGGCATAATCCCTTGGTCGATAGCGATACTGACCAAGCTAGAAAGAATACTTTTGGTACACGAATTGATTTTGAGTGGAATCTCTTTCTGGTCAGGTTCACGGTAGTAATCTAAAATCTGTACGCCATGTTGGACGATCAGACAACTATATAATTCACGCTCAACCAGTTGATTGACGAGCGGTGCAGTATCGATAAATGGCATAGAAAAGGACCCTCCTTTGAGATCATTGTTCTTCTCATCATAAAACAAAAATAAGCGTTGTGAAGCGATAACAGAATCGTTACGGCTTCACAACGCTTATTCTATCGTACTATTTGTTTATGAATAATCGAGTATACTTTATTAATTTTATCTGCTTAAAGTCTATTTATTGAGCAGTTTTATTCAACAGCTCCGCTTCAGCCATTGCAAGAATAAAAGCACCGATTCCTTTCGGATCATTACAGATAATCGGTTCGCTAATATAGTAAGCATACGTACCGTCACGCTTATCTTTACCACCTAGACCAGCCACCTGACAGGTTTTGTTGAGGTTAATCAGACCTTCTTCTGTAATCGTGATAAATTCCTCGATAATCCCTTTGCGAATCTGCTCGGCTTTGACTTGATAGCGCTCGGGTAGATATCCTTTACGCAGACCTTTAGCAACGGCGTACAGAATCATACACGAAGCAGAAGCTTCTAGATAATTTCCTTTGGCATCAGGTAGATTCAGCACTTGATAAAAGACCCCGCTTGCCTGATCTTGCACCTTCATCAGTGCTTCCATCGTTTCGCTCAGCATCTGGATAATCGTTGCCCGATCTTCCTGATCTTCTGGCAAAATACCCAGCACATCCACTAATGCCATCACAAACCAGCCCATCGAACGTCCCCAGAAATTTTTGGATAGACCGGTTGTAGGATCACACCACGGTTGTTCCTTTTTCTCATCCCATGCGTGGTAGAGCAGTCCTGTCTGCGCATCACGGGTATGCTGATAACATAATTTGAATTGTTGCGTAACATCGCTATAGTCTTTGATATCTGCAAATTCACGAATATACTCCGCGTAAAAAGGAGCACCCATATACAGTCCATCTAACCAGATCTGGTAAGGATAAATTTGCTTATGCCAGAAAGCCCCTTCACTGGTACGAGGATGCTTCATTAACTGTTGACGTAGCAAATCAGCAGCTTGGCGATATCGCTCTTCTCCTGTTTCACGATAAAGAGGAAATAATAACTTTCCATTATTCACATGATCGATATTGTATTCATCTACACGATAACTGCGAATACCGCCTGATTCTTCAATAAAGAAATCCATATTAGTACGAATATAATCTAAGTATTTGCGATCTTGAGTCAATGCATAGACCAATTCCATGCCTTTGAAAATAACACCATTATCATATTCCCATTTATGCTTCAATTCAGGATTACGCTTTATTACGGAATCACTCATTTGTGCCGCCCAATTCTGGATCGTATCTACATCATATACTGTGCTTGTCATTCCATCATTCACCTCGATCATCAATTTGTGTTCTATACGGTTTTCATATCCATCTAGAAAGAGTATTCTCCGACAAAATGTTAACGTGAACAAAAATGATTTACAACCTTTTACTTCTTAAGGGAAAATATAATCGCTTTTGACCTGCTTCATATAAAGAACGATAAACATGTAGCTAACATTATTTTACATCATTTATGAAAAGGCTTACAACATTTTTTTACAGCAGATCTTTTTGAATTGGTATATGATATGTCTTTCAAATAGAAAACGAGCCTGATGCAAGGTGTATTTTGCGAATAAAGATGAAGGTTTACAAAGAGGATATAATCATCTAAAATACGTTCAGACTCATTCACATTACCGCATAAAAGGAGTAAAACATGAACCCTATACAATATATTTTGCAACACTTTCCGTTTATGGTGCTGGATGGAGCGATGGCAACCGAATTAGAACGCAGAGGTGCTGACCTCAATAATAGTCTGTGGTCGGCTCAATTATTACTGGAAAATCCGGAATGGATTGCTGATGTACATCGTGAATATTTTGAGGTAGGTGCTGACTGTGCGATCACAGCTAGCTATCAAGCTACGATTGAAGGTTTTGTCCAAAAAGGATTAACAGAACAAGAAGCGATTCATCTTATTCAACAATCGGTTCAGCTTGCGGTAGAAGCACGTGATCAATTCTGGGCACATTATGTACAGAAATATCGTACCGAGCAACCGATCGAAGGTTCAGCAGATACGTTACAACCGACTGATGAATATGATCGTCCTAAGCCAATAGTTGCCGCTTCGGTAGGGCCTTATGGTGCTTTTCTAGCCGATGGTTCTGAATATCGAGGAGATTATGATCTGAATGAACAGCAATTAATTGATTTTCACCGTCCACGTATTCAGTTATTGATCGAAGCCGGTGCAGACATTCTAGCTTGCGAAACGATTCCGTGTCTGGTCGAAGCCCGTGCGATTGTCAAAGTATTGGAAGAGTTCCCGGGTTCGTATGCATGGATAAGCTTCAGTGCTAAAGACGGACAGCATATTAGTAGTGGCGAATCTATAGCTGACTGTGCGAAATGGTTACATGCTCATGAGCAAGTAGCAGCGATAGGAGTCAATTGTACAGCATTAGAATATATTCCTTCATTGATTGAGCAGATTGCGACAAGCACAGATAAGCCGATTGTGGTCTATCCGAATTCAGGTGAGCAGTATGATCCTGTAACCAAAACATGGCATGGTGCTTCTTGTGAGCAGAATTATGGACAACAAGCACAACAATGGTATGCCAAAGGCGCACGTCTAATCGGTGGTTGTTGTCGTACTACGCCGAATGATATTGCTCAAATTAAAGAAAGTATGTTGTATTAATCTATACTTATCTGTCAAAGGTTTGATATTTGGTCGCTATACCATTTCTCAAGTGATCTCTATATAGATAAGGTGATGAAAGGTCGGGGGTACGATGGCATTAGAGCAAGAGCGAGTGGAAGAAACAGGTACAGAAGAAGGTACATTTCAGCGCAAAATGAAAAGTCGCCACCTTGTGATGCTGTCATTAGGTGGAGTAATCGGAACAGGGTTATTCCTAAGTTCGGGTTATACGATTAACCAGGCAGGACCGCTAGGAACGATTCTTGCTTATCTAGTCGGCGCTGTCATCGTATATCTAGTGATGCTTTGTCTGGGAGAACTATCGGTACATATGCCTGTCACAGGAGCTTTTCATGCGTATGCTGCCAAGTTTATCGGACCGGGTACAGGTTATATGGTCGCATGGATGTACTGGTTAACATGGACAGTCGCACTGGGGTCTGAATTTACAGCAGCAGGGTTATTGATGCAACGCTGGTTCCCGGATACCTCGGTATGGATGTGGAGTGGTGTATTTGCACTGCTTGTGTTTTTATTAAATGCCTTTTCGGTACGCTTTTTTGCAGAAGCCGAATTCTGGTTTTCAGGTATCAAAGTAGCGATTATTTTACTGTTTATTATACTGGGCGGAGCCGCTGTTTTTGGAGTGATTCCGATGCGAGAAGCAGGCGCAAGTGCACCGCTATTCAGCAATTTCACCAGTGATGGAGGGCTTTTCCCGAATGGGATTTTGCCGATCTTTATGGCGATGTTATCCGTTAACTTTGCTTTTTCCGGTACTGAACTGATCGGGATAGCCGCAGGGGAAAGTGTAGACCCTGACAAAACGATTCCGCGTGCGATTAAAGCTACAGTAGGAAGATTGATTATCTTTTTTGTAGGAACGATTTTTGTATTATCAGCATTGATCCCATGGAGAGATGCAGGAGTGATTGAGAGCCCATTTGTTATTGTATTTGATCGAATAGGGATTCCTTATGCGGCAGATATTATGAATTTTGTGATTATTACAGCGCTCCTGTCTGCGGCTAATTCAGGATTATATGCTTCTTCACGGATGTTATGGTCATTATCCAAAGAAAAAATGTTACCTTCGTTATTCTCACGTCTCACTTCATCCGGGATTCCACTGAATGCGATGATTATTAGTATGGTGGGCGGTGGATTATCGCTGTTATCGAGTGTTGTCGCACCAGATACGATCTATATTTTCTTGGTCTCGGTATCCGGATTTGCTGTCGTGGTGGTCTGGATGGGGATCGCTGCTTCTCAATTTATGTTCCGGAGGCAATTTATACGTGAAGGGCATCAGTTAAGTGAACTGAAGTACCGGACGCCGTTGTATCCGATTGTGCCGATTGCTGCTTTTGTACTGTGTCTGGCTTCGTGTATCGGGATTGCATTTGACCCGAATCAAAGTCTTGCTTTTTATTGCGGAATTGCCTTTATGGTTCTGTGTTATGTAGCGTATTATATCCAGAATAGAAGAGGAAAAAAGGCAATTTGAGTGATATACTGAAAACAGAAAGCAAGGCTAATGGAGCGGTACAAGAACAGCGAAGGGACTTACAATAATGAAAAATATTTTGTTTATTAATACAGGCGGTACTATCTCTTCTTCAGGCGAACAAGGTGGGGGACTTACACCCACTCAATCCGCAGAACATATCGTTGCCGCTGTACCTGAACTGAAAGATATTTGTACAATTGAAGCGATGACACTCATGAGCGTCGATAGTACCAATATTCAACCTGAAGAATGGGTGACTATCGCGCAGACGGTACATGAACATTTGCCTCATTATGATGGGATTGTCATTGCGCATGGTACCGATACGATGGCATATACAGCAAGTGCACTTAGCTTTATGTTAGGGGCACTGGATAAGCCTGTAGTCATTACAGGGTCGCAGGTGTCTGTACTGGCAGAGCATAGTGATTCACGGATCAATATCAAAGATGCGTTCCGTACAGCAGCTACCGCATTATCTGGCGTGTTTGTCGTGTTCAATGGCAAAATTATTAACGGCGCTCGTGCTTCCAAAGTCAGAACCAAAAGTTACAATGCATTTGAAAGTATTAACCATCCCTATATCGGGTATCTGGAAGAAGATACGATTGTATACAATGAGATTCCTGAGAGTATTCGTCCAACCGGGCATGTATACAATGATCATTATTCACCGAATGTATTTTTGATCAAATTAATTCCGGGGATGCAACCAGATATTTTCGATGCAGTCAAAGCGTTAGGTTATAAAGGTATTATTGTCGAAGGTTTCGGAATGGGTGGTGTGCCTTTCAAAGAAATCAATCTGATCGACAAGATCGAAGAATTGGTCAAAAGCGGAATAAGTATCGTGGTTACCACTCAATGTCTGTATGAAGGTGGCGACCTGACGATCTATGAAGTCGGGCAGAAAGTACTCGAAAAAGGCGTAATTCCTTGCTACGATATGACCACAGAAGCACTGACCACCAAAATGATGTGGGTACTGGGTCAGACCAACACTCCAGCTGAAGTAGAGCGTATGATGGCGACCAATTATGTAGATGAAATTACGATTCCTCAATAATATCAATATGTATAAAAAATACCTGCTTCCTTCTATTAAAGGAAACAGGTATTTTCTATTCTATAATCTTCTTACTTTACATCTGTAACGCAAATCAGTCATCGTTACGTTGTTTCGCGCGCGCTTCTCCGCCTTTGCGGCCTGCTTCTTCACGACTCATTTTGCCATCGTTACCGTCGGAATCACTACGAGCTTCTCCACCCTTTTGCCCAATCTCTTGATAAAATTCTTTGTCATGATTGTTAGAAGTGGCTTCTCCACCTTTGCGACCTGCTTCTTCACGACTCATGTTGTCGTTGTTGCTCTTGTTGTTTGCCATTTTCTAATTCACTCCTCTGAAATTTTTTAAGATATATGGTGCTACGATATTATATTAACCAGCCTATTTAATGTTAAACATTGTATTTTATTCTTTTTATTGGTAAATAAATAAATGGATATCATCAGCTTGGTTGGTGACTATATACAGCTATAAATGCTTTGGTATCAAGCTTTTATACATTATTATTAACCGGATTTTTTGAATGAATTTCAGTTTTTCTTCAAAAAAATAAAAAAATAATTCTTAAATTATATTTTCGGTGGAAACCAGATGTGACGAAGGTCAACCCAACCCTGACTATTGAATGTAACACCACGAACAGAAGGTAAATAGGTCGTCTGAAAAGGCTTTTCGTATAAAATATGCAATTGATATTCAGAAATTAATCGATCTTCAATGTGCTGAAAATATTGAGTACGTATTAACGGATCCGGTTGACGCTGAATCTGTTCTAACAGTGTCTCAATATCAATAACCGTATGATGTTCTACATGACCTGCTAACGTGCGATATAGATCGAATAGTCGCAATTGTTCATCTTGATCCCGTGTCAGTGAGAAGACAATCAGATCAGATTCCATCCGCACACTGCCTTTAAATTGCTCAACAGGTGTAGACACGACAGTACATTGGTATCCAGCTTGCTGTAACGTATTTGCGATCCAACGTGCATCTTTGCGATATTGCGGAATTGTCAAAATACGTAATGATGTAGTCGATATCTGCACTATCTTTTCTGGATTCAGTTCCGGTAGAAGGGCGGTAGGATTAGCACTACTTTGCAGAGTCCAAAGATCATCAGACAAGGAGGAGGAACTATCGTTAGCGATTGGATGAGTGAGAGCTCCAGACTCTGTTTCACGTGCTAATTGTAGACACTGGCTAATATGAGCACGAATATGCGGATCACGAAGTAGTCCTTCTTTGCGCGTATTATACGTAACAAATTTGCGTACCGTGACCGGTGAATGCATCTGACTCCATGCGCCTTGTTCTGAGGACGATCTGGATGTATGCTGATGCATCATATGAAAAGGAGATTGGCGATCCGGCTGTTCTAGTTGATCGGGTGCGACATTCCAAGGAATATGAATAATTTCTACTTGATCCAGATGCGCTCGACCTTGGAAATGAGGCTTAAACACTTCCAGTACGCAGTTATCTTTACTCATTTCGACCATGCGAAAAGGCCCTGTACCGCTTGGCTTCACACCAAATAATTCTTCTCCCCGTCGATTCAATCCGTTAGGCACAATAGCTGCTCGACTGGTACATAAAAAAGGCAAAAACAATTCGCTCGGTTGCTTCAAAATGATCTGTACCGTATTGTTGTTGAGCGCTCGCACCGATTCTATTTGTTTGGCGATAAAGCGATATAACATCGGTTGCGAAGTCTGTCTTAATCGCTGAAAAGTATAGACCACATCATCGGCTGTCATCATTTGCCCATGATGGAACATGACTTCTTTGCGGAGAAAAAACGTCCATTCTGTCCGTAATTCGTTGACTTCCCAATCATGTGCCAGATGCGGAATAATCTGCTGTGTATGCGAAGCTTGCCGTACCAATCCATCAAAGATATGGCTAGAGACAAAAGACTCTGCCAGCAAATTCATATATAACGGATCAACGGTATGAATCTGTTGACGAATTGGCAAGCGCAACGTATCCACCTGACGATTACGTTGCATTTCTGAATGAGGGCCGAAATATCCAAACAACCAATCCTGCACTTTATTTTCCAATATTGAAGATTGGGCATATTGACGGATCTCGGTTAAGGTCTGCTGAATATCTTTGCGCTGAATGGTCTGCATCATAGACTCAATCGCAATTTCTTCGGGTTGAATTAAAAAGGTAAGTGTCGATCGTCGTCCACGTCCACGTTGTGAATTCCACTTGATCCAACCTTGCTCTGCCATCCGTGTGATCAAATTTAGAGCATTACGATGTGTGCATTCAAACGTTGTGGCTAGCTCATCTAATGTGATCTGTACTTCGATATGTTGACCATACTGCGAATGTAACAACAAAAACTGATGATGTAATTTCATAGGGATAACACTCCTTGGGTTACATGCTGAAAGTACGCTCCGTGAAAAGAGTCGTCCTGCCGATCGCTGTTGTAGACGGATTTTTTGAACAACCGTTGTAGCGGTCAAAATCCGGCTACAAAGGCGAGCGCTTCGCTTCTTACGGACGATTCCTTTCCCTCCGCTCCGAGCATGGAGACACCCGAATGATTGTACATTGGGGTGGGCAGGGGGGGAACTTTTAAAAGTAAGAGGGAGAATAATTACATTAAGAATAGTAAGCACATTATGAAGGAATAGGTACTTTTAGAGATTTAGGATTAGCATTTTATTTTTAGGATTTAAGTGTTTCTGAATATATATGGATGTACGAATGGGTGATTTATTTAGTCATTAATTTATAAGTAGAACGATATTGAAATAAAATAGGAAATTTTATAGAATTATTCTTCTCTTTATCTTCGTATTTTATCATCTACAATAAATATAACAACAGGGCTATCTCATCTTAGAAAAAGGGCTAGAGGAATAGATGGATGATAGGAGCAACAAAAAACACATAACGAAACATTACAGAACATCATAGAACATAACGGGGTTGCTAGTAAGCTAACAAATGACAAACTGTGGAGCGCAAGGCTATTGCTCCAAAAAAGGAGATTTAACATGTATGAGAAATTGATTGTGGCGAAGCATCGGACTTGGATAGCATTACTTAGTGCTTTGGGGCTTGCTACAGTGCATCAGTATTTATTTTATGGACATCAGCTAGGGATTTCGTATCCAGTCTTTATTATTTTGTTTTACTTGTATATGTATACTTATGCAGGCGATAAGTTACGGCAAGGGGCATGGTTTAGCCGTTTTTCGATGACGGTGATTATTTTGCTGTCTTTGACGTATGGATTATTTACGAATCCGGTCTTTATGGTGCTGAACGCATTGATGATACCCGGTCTGATCTTTCTTCATCTGGCGTATATGCTTAGTCATCGTCGATTAACATGGTATCAACCGATGCTGATTGTTGATGCACTGGATCATCTAATTCCGCAATCGGTAAGACATTGGGTCACCCCTTTTCGAATACTCAAAAATGTCGCTATAAGCAAAATGGAAAATGAAAAAAAGAAAATTATTACCAAGATCCTAATCGGTCTGGTGATCGCATTACCGTTACTTTTGATTATTATCAGTCTGCTAACATCCGCTGATCGCATTTTTGGTGATCTATTATCAACATTACCGAACTGGATCGATAGCTTGTCTTTTGGTGAAGGAAGTTTCCGTTTACTTTGGATTGTTATTGGTGGGTTTATCTTTTTCGGATATTTATGGGGGTTTGTTCAACCTTATCTGTATCCACCTGTAGCGAATTACAGACCACATCCTTTACCTGCTTCAGCCGCCACTCCAATAGGGACAGTTTCATCGACACCGACCGTATACGGGCCTCAACCATTGTCTGCGTATCCTTCGGTTCAGCGTAAGCCTGTACGTATTGATCCTATTATTATGGCAACGATATTGATCTTGATTAATATCGTGTATGTGCTGTTTGTAGTGATCCAATTCTCGTATTTATTTGGCGCAGGACAAGGGCAGATTCCTGATGGAAGTTCGTATGCAGAATATGCTCGTAGTGGATTTGTCGAATTGGTGATGGTCACTTCGCTCAACTTTATAATTATGGTATGTGTACTGCTCTATATGGCAGAAAGTCATCGCATTTTGCGTCATATCAACAATAGTATGTTGTACATTTTGGTTATTTGCTCTGGAGTGATGTTATATTCAGCCTTTACTCGTCTTATTGTATATGAACAAGCGTATGGCTATACGTATATACGGTTTCTTGTTCATGCGTTTATGATCTTTCTCGGGGTACTGTTGTTGGTGGCTGGTCTGCGTATTTATTGGAAAAAGCTACCGCTTGCTAAATGCTATATCGTGCTTGCGCTTACTGCTTATGTCGTAGTCAATTATGTAGGCATGGATCGAATCATCGCTGTTCAGAATCTAGATCGGTATGAGCAGACAGGGCAGATTGATTTCGAATATCTAAATGGACTATCCAGTGATGCGATTCCTGTATTGTTACAGCGAGGAGCTACATTATTACCGGAGACGTATCAGACATTCCGTCAGGATAAAGCTTATTTATTTGAAAAAGAACAATCATGGCAATCTATTAATTGGGCAGACTATCGGGCGATACGTGCACTTCGTAACGATGTACATTCATAAATTTAATATAGAACAGAACAAAAGGAGCCGAATAACATGGTGACTCAAGCATTGATCGAATGGAATATAGATCCGACGTCGTTGCCACAGCAGAAATGGTTAACTGATCAACAACTTAATCTCGATCTATCGCATACAAAAGTCGATCTTACAGAAGAAGGATGGACAATTCAGATACGTATTACCGAATCGCTACCTGATTCATGGGATACGTATGCAGAAGTCCAGTTTCTTACTGATCCTGATGATCCTTTAGAAGAAGGGTTTACCTTTTTATTATGGGCAGGTTCATATGTTGCTGATGTGACGATTGTCGGTATAACACATTAATAGATCACGCCCAAAAAGCTCTCCAGAGAATAAGGAGAGCTTTTTGCTATGTCTGGTTCTAATGTTATATCAAAATATATATCTATAGTATAAGTCTAATTTTGGGCTTAAGGAGCACACAGTAGAACTGATTTAACTTTGCTGTTGAGTGGGAGCTAGTGCAATCTCACGAATATTAATACTTTGTGGCTGGCTAAATGCAAAATAGATCGTATCTGCAATCGTTTGAGGCATTAAGTTAAGTTTGGCTTTTTCGCCTGTGGTCTGATCGTTCCATTCAGTCTCAATCAATCCTGGAGAGATCGTTACAACACGTACATTGTGCGGAGCTACTTCTTCACGTACATTTTCACTAATTGAATGAACAGCAAATTTAGTCCCACCATAAGCGACATGATCTGCAAATGTTTTTTTACCTGCTATTGAGCTGATATTGATAATCGTACCTGACTTTTGTTCGATCATAGACGGTAGTACTGCCTGCATACCGTTAAGAAGTCCAATCACATTCGTATTGTACATTTCTTGCCATTCAGCAGGATCTTGAGTCGTAATATCTCCAAGCAACATCCGACCTGCATTATTCACTATTCCTTTGACAGGTCCAAAATGTTCTTCAGCTTCAGCAATCGCTTGATCGAGTGCCGGACGATCTGTAATATCAATAATCGCTTTCATCACCTGACGACCAGCAAAAGCTTTTAAACGGTCTTCCCGGCGAGAAAGTAACAACACATTATGTCCTTTAGCAATAAAAAGTTGAGCCGTGGCTTCTCCTATACTTGACGATGCACCTGTAATGACAACGAATCCTGTTTTCATAATTCAATAAACTCCTTTATTGATATGAGATAGTGGAAGGGAATACGTCAACATTATCATGTCTATATAAGAAGCACAGTGAGAAAGCTTATACTTTGAAAAGAATATTTTAAAATAAATAATAATATCTTTTTAAGGTTTAAAAAGGGGATTTCAAGTCTTTCTCATCCGGTTTGTATGGTATAGTGTGCTTAAGTCATGAAGCAACATTGGCAGGAGGATTTGAAAATGTGGCAAGTATTTGATCCAGAGGATGAGGTATTGAAGCAAGAGTTTTTTCTGGCAGATGAGGTTCCTTACAATCTGATTCATCATATTATCGATTCACCTGAGGCTATGCTGCTCAAAACAGAAGATCATCGGGCGATATTTGCTCAGTCACCCGGTCATAATGCATGGTTATGGATTTCTCCTATACCTGCAATACAAGCCAGACGTCTATTAATACAGGAATTAGTTCATCATTTATATCGCAATCAGCATCCTGTTCTCTGCGGAATTACTGGCGATCCAGCGGTTGCTGAATTATTCGCAGCATCGTATCAAGATGTGAATAAGATCTATAGCCGTTTTCATGCCAGTATTGAGTCACATAGTTGTACCAAAGTCAGATCGCTTAGTCATATTGCTGGTGAAATGATCAAGCCTGCTTTTGAGCATATAGATGTGATTGCACAATATATGTGCGAATTTGCAGATGAAGAATTCGGTGTTGAGATTGCAGCCAAAGATTATGCACATGCAGCGGCTCGTGCAGTAGGAAGTGGAAATACATACTTGTGGATAGTCGATGGGCAACCTGTGGCTACTGCAAGTATTGCGCATCGTTCTCCTCGTTATGCACGAATTAATGGTGTCTATACGCCACCTCATCATAGAGATCAAGGTTATGCCGAAGCGATTATTGCAGCGATATGCGGTGTACTGCATGAAGAGGGAAGACGAGCGATGTTATATACAGATCAGACGCAAGTTTCTTCGAATCAGACCTATGGTAATGTTGGCTTTGCGATCAAAGGAAAAGTGATTGATATTCGCTTTCGCGATGTGTTAGATCCTCCTTTAATCTCAAAATAAACATGCTTTTCTTATAGCAATAGTGTCAAATAACCTGCAACCCCTTCTTTTTAGAGGGCTACAGGTTATTTTCGGTAGGCATTATCCTGTTGGACTAGATCACAGCGATTGTGGTTCTAGCACAAGTTCATCCATTAATTTGCCTTTAAATACTTTCAGATACTGATATTGTCCGTTAATACATAGCTTCAATAATCCATTATCAAAGTCAGTATGCATGTCTTTGAAAAAGATACCTTCGATCACGATCGGTCGACCATGTATCTCATAAGCGATTTCATAGCCGCGTGGGGTCTGAACGACTTCTACATCTACACCTTCTTCATGCGTTTCTTCTAACTGCGCTTGCATCCGCTGCACGGCTACAATATGTAGATCAATCGCTCCCAGCTTTTCCAATAGATCATTCACGATAGAACCTTTCATGATTTCTTGCCAGCGTGTCTGAGCAGATTGTCCAATAATCAATTGCGTCACATCATGCTTTTGAGCAGTTGAAGCAATAATATCAGCAGCTTCTTGTCCATGACTTTCTAAAAGGACAAATGTACCTCCTGCTTCTTCGGTCAATTTGCGCCATGCCTCTACATATTTCTCTTCTTGCTGATCCATCTCATCGATCGGGTGATCAATCACACTGAGTACACAGAGTGGAGACTGAATCAATTGAGATAAATGAATACCACGCCTGATCAATCGTTCTCCATTAGGCCCATAATACACACACACCATAATTTTTTCAGAGTTCAAGAAAGGCACACTCCTTTATTTCGTAGTTATGATCCATTAACCAGAATTGTTCAAAAGGAATAATAAGCGATGGTGTAATCTAACAAAAAAGCATGATTAATAAGCGCATCTGACGATGTCCACACATCAGGTGAATCTTGTAGTCG